>P_1C_Sed_1_UnCtyDRAFT_1000126_pt1 | contig 13083 bp, 14 predicted proteins | sample Pon1CUnioCityCA_6_FD_11282 | JGI IMG/M metagenome (IMG submission 11282) | reverse complement strand
CTTAAGCCGAACTTTTGCGTCAGGCGCCGGGCCTCAACAGCCGGCCGCCGGTTCAAGGGAGGAGACACACCCGGACCGGCGGCCGGCAAGCCCCAACTATTGCAGTGCGTCCAGCAGCATCTCGGCCTCTTCCGGCGCGATCTGCCCTTGTTCCAGCATCCGTAGAATGCTCAAGCGTTCCTCGTCCAGATCCGGGCCGGGCTCCGCCTCGTATTCCTCGTACGGCTCTTCGGCTGGATCGTCCGCCGTGGCAAATTCGACCTCCACCTCGCCACCCTCTCTCACATGGCGCTTTTCGGCTCTGCGCATTGCGCGAAGCTTCTCCCGCTCCATCTTTCGCTCAAAGCGCTCCTGTTGCCGCGCTGCCCTGGCAGCCATCCGGTCCATATTGCGCTGGAGTTGCTCCATCGCCCGTTCCGTGGCTTGCTGCGCCCGGGCGCCAACCGTTTCCCAGTCTACCCTTTCCAGCTTGACCTGGAGCCGGGACATTGCTTCCTCCATCTCTGCACCCACCTGGCGGCCGATGGCATCCAGATCGATGGCTGACAGGCCCTCCTCGATCTGCCGCACGAGCTCTTCGGCGGCACCGGCCCCCACCTCGATCCTGGTTCCTTCTTTGTCGCCCAGTATGACGTTGCCCCTCGCTTCGACCGCGATCTCGGCCCCCCCGTCACCGATGGTGCCGCTCAACGTCCGCCCCTCGCGGACCTCTCCGGTGAGCTCGGTCGAGATGATGAACTTGCCGCCTGCTGTCAGCGTCAGGCTGGCGTTGGCTTCCTCAGGGAGTCTGAGTATCGCATTGCCCCGTGCGTCAAAGTGGTAGCTGCGCGCCGGGCCGATCTCGCCTCCCAGTACCAGGTTGCCGCCAATCGTGGGCACCTTGGCGCCGCCGGTCAGGTTCTTCGCGGTCAGGTTACCGGCAACCTGGCCCAGGTGCACCTCTGCGCCGACGTTCTTGAGCGTGGCATTGCCGCCCACCTCGTCGACATTCAGCGAACCCTCCACATCCTTGGCCGTCAGGCTGCCGCCGATGCGCGAACCGCGCAGGCGACCCACTGATTTGGCCACCAAGCTGCCGCGCACATTCTGGAGGTCAACGCTTCCCACGTTCCTCAGGCCCGCGCCGCCAAAGATGGTGCCTGCCACCGACAGTGACTTGAGCCCCCTTGCCTTCACTCCACCGTACACCTCAGTCAGGCTGGCCTCGCCCACGTCGCTAAGCTTGAGCCCGCCCCGTACCTGCTGGGCAGCCAGGTTCGAGATTCCCGTCGCTGACAGGTTGCCCTTCGCCTCGCCAACTCGAGCAGGGACCGCAGCCGGCATGTACACCTCAGCCGTCACCCGGGCCGAAACACTGGGTCCGCCATCCGCCTGCTCGACCTGTAGATCCGCCTCGCCGCCATTGGGCAGCTTGATCAGCACGTCAGTCTCGTCCCAGGCAGTGAGCGAAGCATTGCCCAGCATCTTCGACAGCGTCAAGCTTTCACCCTCTTGTATCTGGATTCGTTGCTCGAACATATCTCCTCCTAACCTGTCTTTAGCATGCCCACCGCGGCTTCCGATGAAAGCTCGCCTGCGGCCACCTGCTCCAGGATGCTTTTGCGCTCCCCAGCTGAGATCGGCGGTTCCTCCTCGCGGACCTCGTAGCCCAGAGCTTTGATGACATCGGTCAGCCGCCCGCGCGCGGTAGGATAGGACATACCCAACTCCTCCTGCACGCGCGTGAGCTTGCCTTCGCAGCGGATGAACGTCTCCACAAAAGCCAGCTGCTGCGGTGAAAGCTGGTAAAAGCGCCCCAGGCTGAACTGGCCCTCCAGAGCCGAATCACAATTTCGGCAATAGAGGCGGGTTACCGAGAGCGTGTCTGAACACACTGGACATTTGCCAATCACTGGATACATATCAACCCTCCCTTTCTGGTGTCCATAGAACAACACAAGACCGTGTAGGCCTGTCTTACCCACATCACGAAAGGGGCGCGCGTCCTGTTTGCGCCCCTACACCGACGACCGTGCCGGGTCGAGCCGCTCGAGCCGTTGGCCCAGGGCCACGAGCTGCTGGCCTACCTGCACCAACGCCCGTCCTCCCTGGCAGGCAAGCCCGGCCCAACGCATCCCGCGCGATCCGGCCGAGTGCGAATTCTCGAGCTCCACGAAGTAGATCTCTTTTCTGCGCAGACCTACCATGATTTCCGCTGTGTGCGAATCCAAGCTATACATTTCTGCACCCTCCTATACTTGCATCCCCTGCTTGCCTGGCCCGAGCTTGAAATCTTCACCACAGCCTTAAGAAATTCAAGGTCAGACTTTCAATATCTTAACACAGAACTAGAATTTTGTCAAGACCCCAATTCGAGATTTTAAGCCAAAACTTGAAATATTTAATATTGTGCTCAATTTTCTTAAGTGGTCGTGGACATGTATAACGGATTGAGGATGTCGGTCAGCCCAGAGCCGCCGCCAGGACGTGGGCAGCTAGCTTGACCGCTCGCGCCAGGGTTGCTAGAATAGGTTGAGTCCGAAGCCGAGATCCAACTCGCGCCTGGCACAGCTCTATCTGTGTGCACCGTTGCTGTCGCAGAGCGACGTTAGAAGACAAGGACTGACCATGATAGACACACAACTTGCTGGAAAAGTTGCCCTGGTGACCGGTGCCAATCACGGCATCGGTGCTGCTACCGCCAGGGCATTAGCGACACAGGGTGCGGCAGTTTTCCTCACCTACTACCGCGAGCCCTCCGGGTTTGCCCCGCAGGAGCTGAGGTTAGCCCGTGAGGCCAACACAGGGGGTGTTCTCCTTTACCACGCAAACCAGCAGCAGACGGCGGAACCCATCGTCGGGGAGATCCGCGCCTCTGGTGGCGTTGCGGCAAGCTACGAGACCGATCTGTCGGTCGTCGACCATATCCCGGAACTATTCGACCGCTGCGAGCGCGAGCTCGGGCCGGTGGATATCCTGGTGAACAACCATACCTACTGCGACATGGACACCTTTGATCCGGAGCGGGTGACGCAGAAGGGGTTCGGCGTCCACCTTACCTCAGGGCGCGACGTGGACCTCAACTTTGCCGTCAACACCCGCGCCTACGTGCTGATGATGTCCGAGCACACCCGCAGGCTATTGACCCGCGGCACCGGATGGGGCCGTATCATCAACTTGAGCACCGACGCGGCACATGCCCACGTCGCCAACGTCAGTTACGCAGCCAGCAAGCACGCCATCGAGTCGTACAGCCGCTCCGCTGCCAGCGAGCTTGGCAAGTATGGCATCACCGTCAATATTGTCGCTCCAGGGCCTATTCAGACCGGATATATCACACCTGCGAATGAAACCTCTATCGCGGCGGACACCCCCCTGGGGCGCATCGGCCAACCACAGGACGTCGCGGACGTGATCGTCTTTCTGGCATCGGAACAGGCCCGTTGGCTGAGCGGACAGCTTCTGTACGTAGGCGGTGGCTGGAGGATGCACCAGTAGCGGTGCGGGGGAACACTTTGGACGATAACCGGCGCCCGGTATCCCTGGAGCGGCACTCGGTGCATTTTCCTTGCAGTTTCGCCACACCTATGCTAAAATACCTGTTGCCAACGCTCGGGGGTCGTCTAATGGCAGGACAAGGGTCTTTGGAACCCTATATCGAGGTTCGAATCCTCGCCCCCGAGCCAACGGGCCCTTAGCTCAGCGGCAGAGCGGCCGGCTCATAACCGGTTGGTCGCAGGTTCGAATCCTGCAGGGCCCACAGGAGCTTCACCGGTGATCTCCTACCCGGGCGCCGGCCTGGGGAGTCAGGTACAGTAGATGAGTCGAGTTCTGGTTCTAAATGCAACCTATGAACCGCTGAACGTCGTCTCCATAAGGCGGGCCGTGATTCTCCTCCTCAAGGAGAAGGCCGAGATAGTGGAGGCGGCCGAAGCGTGGCTGCACGCCGAGCAACTGGCCCTTCCCTGCCCTCTCGTCATCCGCTTGGTCTACTATGTCCGCATCCCGCGCCACTTCTCGCTGCCCCTCTCCCGCCGGACGGTGCTAGCCCGCGACCATTACACCTGCCAGTACTGCCAGGCCCAACCCGGCAAGGCTCACCTGACCATCGACCATGTGCTGCCCCGCTCCCGCGGCGGCGATACCCACTGGGAGAATGTGGTCACCGCCTGCGAGGCGTGCAACCGCCGCAAGGGGGGGCGCACGCCCGAAGAAGCCAAGATGCCACTCCGCCGCCAGCCGCGCCGGCCCCGGTATCTGGCGCTCACCCTCCTGGAGGGGACCCGTGCCCCCCAGGAGTGGAACAAATACATGTACTTCTAGCTGCCGCAACCTCCCACACGAGCAACTATCACCACTCCCCCCTCGTCCATTTAGCAACACTTCTTGCGTTCGCCACTAGACTGTGGTATGCTACGAGTATCAAACGTCCAGCGTGTTCGGATAGAAAGGGAAGGAACGACTATGTTTAGGGAAAAGATTACGCGTAATTACCAGTCGCTGTCACCCAGCTTTCGGAAGATAGCCGACTTCATTCTGACTTCTCACCAGCGCGTCGCATTCATGAGCGCTTCTCGTCTGGCCCGCTACCTCGGCGTCGACGTGGCTACCGTCACCCGCTTCGCCCAGCAACTTGGATACGACGGCTACACCCAACTGATCCGCGAGATCCAGGAAAAGGTCCTGGAAGAGATGCGCGAAGCCCGTGCTCCAGTCACCGACCGGCTGGAGGCTGCCCAGGACCCATTCACCCACACCCTCTGGCATGATTGGGCCAACCTCCAAAAGACGATCAAGAATATCCCGCCCGACCAGGCCGAGGCCGCCATCGCCGCACTTCACCGTGCCAACCGCATCTACCTCGTGTCAGAGGGCGCGGGAGGCGGACTCGCCGTAGCCGTAGCCGCCTACCTCAACATGATCAAGCCCGGGACCTATGCGCTGACCAAAGGGCCATTCGATCTGGCCCTTTCCCTGAAGGACCTGGGACCGGATGACCTGGTGATCGGCATCGGCTTCACCACCTATGCCTATGGGGCAACCAAAGCGCTCGAATACGCCCAGAAAAAGGGTGCCATGTCCCTGGGCATCATCTCCCAGGCCGATTGCCCCATCGGCGGCGTAGCCGACATCCTTCTCTCTTGTTCAGCGACCGAAGAGGGGTACCTGCCCTCCCTGACAGGGATTGCGTCCATCCTCTTCGCCCTGGTCTACACCCTTTTGCTCGACGACCCGGAACTGTACAACCAGAAGCTAATGCAGTTCCAGGATGCCTACGCCGACCTGACCGCAGGCACCGAGCGCGGCGAAGATGAAGTGCTTGACGACCTGATCGGACGGTTCTAGCAACCGGCTGCCAGCAACCTCACTAGGACTTTTTACCTGGCGAGCACGTGATGATGGCTACCGAATTCAGCAAGGCACGCGGTATAAACCAGGCTGCTTGCGAGTGCGACTGCCTCACCCGCAGGCTGGCTGCCGTCTGCGGTCGATATTGCGGCGAGTGCGACGCGTACCAACAGGACGCCTGCTGCGGTTGCGCCTACCAGCTGGGCAAGACGCGCCGCGGTGACTGCCCTGTCTTTGAGTGCTGCATCGTCGAGCGGGGCCTCGAGCACTGCGGCCTGTGCATCGATTTTCCCTGCGAGGTATTCCTCAGCCACGCCCCTCCGCTGGAGGTGGCCCGGCTCTACAAGGCTCTACGCAGGCGTGCCGAGCTCGGCACGCCTGCGTGGCTGGACGAACGGGCCTGACCTGCCCGCGCGTTCCGTTCCACGGCCCCCTCTCCTCTGAGCAGAACCCGCTCTATCCTGGTTGCCCATCGTCTCCAGGGTGTCGCGGGCAATCTACCTGTCCACCCCAAAGATCTTGCAAATAACTTGACAATGCCCTTTAGTAATCGACTCTACTGGCATTCGGGCTGATCCCGGTTATAATGGATAGGATATCCAGTTTGAGCGCAATGCTGGACTGTGTAGATGAACAGGGAGACAATATGACAGAGATCAAACCATCAGAGATCACGCCAGAGCACATCTATCTATCCCGGCGACGATTCATAAAGGGTGCAGGTGCCCTGGCTGCCAGCTCGCTGATCCTTGCTGCGTGCGGCAGCCCCAGCTCCACGCCCACAGCCTCCCCCACCGTGTTGGCTACCCCTGGGGCGGCGCCAGCGACATCCGCCTTTCCTCCACTGAGCGCCGATGCCGACGAGATGGGGGCAGACTTGACGACCTACGAAGCGATCACCAACTATTGCAACTTTTACGAGTTCACCACCAACAAAGAGGGTGTAGCCGAGCTGGCTCAGGACTTTCAGACCTCGCCCTGGACCGTCCAGGTCGGGGGTCTGGTCCACAAGCCCAGGACCTTTGATATCGATGACCTGCTCAAGATAGAGCAAGAAGAGCGCGTATATCGCCTGCGCTGCGTCGAGGCATGGTCCATGGTCATCCCCTGGGTAGGCTTTCCCCTCGCCAAGCTGCTCGAACAGGTGGAACCGATGTCGCAGGCCAAATATGTCCGGTTCGAGACCCTGTACGATCCCGAGCAGATGCCGGGCCAGTCGAGCCGGTTCTACGAGTGGCCCTACGTGGAAGGGCTGCGCATGGACGAGGCCATGAACGACCTGGCCACCCTGGCTACCGGTATCTATGGCAAATCTCTCCTGCCGCAGAACGGCGCGCCAGTGCGCCTGGTCGTGCCCTGGAAGTATGGCTTCAAGAGCATCAAATCGATCGTCAAGATCGACCTTGTGGAGGAGATGCCGACTTCCCTGTGGATGGCAGCGGCGCCCCGCGAGTACGGCTTTTACGCCAACGTCAACCCGGAGGTAGCCCACCCTCGCTGGTCGCAGGCTACAGAACGACGCATTGGCCAGACCAGGCGTATAGACACGCTGCTCTTTAACGGGTATACGGACGAGGTGGCCCATCTCTATCCCGACTTGAGCAAGAGAGAATGGTTCTTCTAGTGCTCAAGTGGCTCAGGTCGCGTTGGCTGCAGATCCTGGTCCACGCCGGCGCGCTGATACCGCTGGCGTGGATCAGCTGGCAGTACGCCCAGGGCCTTTTCTTGATCGATCCAGTCCGCGAGATTACCACCTTTACCGGAAGAGGCGCGCTGATCCTGCTTCTGCTCATGCTTGCCTGCACGCCCATTAATACCCTATTCGGCTTCAAGCAGGTCCTGCGCTTGCGCCGACCACTGGGGCTCTACGCCTTTATCTACGCCAGCCTACACTTCGCCACCTTTGTGTGGCTGGACTATGGTTTTGAGTTGGGTCTGCTCGTCGAGGCAGTCTTTGCCCAGCGCTACGTTGTGGTGGGCTTTGCTGCCGGCCTGATCTTGCTGGCCCTGGCCATTACCTCCCCCAGGAGTGTGCAGAAGCGGTTGGGCAAGAAGTGGAAGCTCCTCCACCGCCTGGCCTACCTGGCGGGCATCTTAGCCATCGTCCATTTTGCCTGGCTGGTCAAGGATATTCGCGTACCATTGCGCTATGGAGCCGTCCTGGCCCTGCTTCTGGTATTGCGCATCCCGCGCGTGCGAAAAACCCTGGGCAGCGCGCGTCATAAGCTCAGGAAACGGCTCTCCTCCAGCTTCCCATCGTCACCCTAGCCAAGTCGTTTGCCGTCTGGCAGCTTTTGAGGTATAATGCCATTGCCTAAATTTTGGACCGAAACTGAGGAGTTCTGAGCATGGAAGTGCTGCTTTTGAAGGACGTAGATCAACTGGGAGAAGCTGGCGAGATCAAGCGGGTAGCCAATGGCTATGCCCGCAATTTCCTCATCCCGCGGGGCCTGGCAGTCATCGCCACGCCCGGGGCAGTCAAACAAGTCGAAATGCAGTTGGAGAGTGAAGCCCGCCGCCAGGCCAAGGAGCTGGACGAAGCCCAGGCTCTGGCCCAGGCCCTGGAGGGGCGCACTGTGACGTTCCAGGCCCGTGCTGGCGAGTCAGACCGGCTGTACGGATCGATCACCAACGCGAATATCGCCGACGCTCTATCAGAGCAGGTGGAACAGGAAGTAGACCGCCGCAAGATCGAGATGGATGAGCCGCTGAAGGAGCTGGGCACCCACACCGTCACCATACACCTGGCTCCCGGCGCAGAGGCCAAAGTCACTGTCGTCATAGAGCGCGAAGAATAGCACCAGGATGGAATAGCGATTATGGACCAGGGTGGGATTACGCCTGCAGGACCTTTGAGCGAGGGCGACAAGCGCCGCATGGTGCTAAAGTTGGTCGGCCAGCTGCGGTGCGTCGAATGCCAGCGGCGGTACGATCCCCATGACTTTACCCTGGTCCACAGTCTGCAGGACATGTGGGTGCTCAGCACTCGCTGCCGCCACTGCAACCAGCCGTGCCACGTGGTCATCTTCATGCGGCTGGACGCCGACATCGGGGCAGAACTGGTCACCGACCTCACCCCGGAGGAACTCGAGGAGGCGGACAACTGGCAACCCATCACCTTTGATGATGTCCTGGACGTCCATCTGCTCCTGGAGGAGTCAGGCGGGGACCTGGAGACATTGCTCGCTGACTGATGCCTGCCCATGCCAATGAGCCGCCACCCTTTGTGGCGGCTTTTTTCGTTCCAACACTGCAGCTCAGTCAAGGGGAGCGACAGTCGTCCCGCAGATAGAGTTGGCGTCGGGTCCTGAGAGCTGGCGATGCGAAATTTGACAGTGCCAGCGGCCCATGTTATACTGAATATATGAGCAACCATTCATATATTGGACAGGTGCCATGAACGACGAGCGCTGCGCCGAAACCTATATCCACGAGGAGCGGGTGCAGGCCGCCCTGCCCTTCCTCCTCGAGGACACCACCGCCATGCGGCTGGCAGAGACATTCAAGGCACTCAGCGACCCAAGCCGGGTGCGCATCGTGTCCCTTCTGGCTGAGGCCGAGTTGTGTGTCTGCGATATCGCCGCTGCTCTGGACATGAGCCAGTCGGCGGTGTCCCACCAGTTGCGCACCCTGCGTGACCTGCAGCTTGTCCGCTGGCGCCGGGAGGGTCGCCAGATATTCTACACGCTGGACGACGAGCACGTCACCGACCTATTTCAGCGCGGCCTGGAGCACGTGACCCATGGATGAGTGTATGGGTGCTTTGGCTTTGCCGCGAATCCTGATCTCGGAGCTGATACATTGACCGAACGGACCAAGATAGAAGTCAATCTGCTGCTCACCGCTGGTGACGGCTGCAAGGAATGCCAGGAGCGCCTGCAGCAAAGAGTGCAGTCGTACCGGGGCATCGAGGAGGCCCACTTTGACCTCGAGGGTGATGCGCCGCGCTTTTGTATTCACTACGACCCCAATCTCATCAGCCTCGACTATATCCGCGCCCTTGCAGTCGAAGAGGGCGCTCTCCTGGAGTGGCGATATCGCCACGAAACGATGCCCGTCGCCGGGCTCGATTGCGCCGATTGCGCCCAAACCCTGGAGAGCAGCATCGACCGCTTGGATGGTGTGCGGTGGGTCTCTGTCAATTTCGCCGCCTCCACCCTGACCGTCGCGTATGACGCCGAGCAGGTGGGCCGGGCAGAGATCATCGCCCGCATCCAGAGCCTGGGATACGACGTCGCTGAGCCTGCCAGGGGCGATCGTGCTGCCCCGCCCCATGAGATGGTATTTGATGTCGAGGGCATGGATTGTGCAGACTGTGCAGTACACCTGGAGGAAGCCCTGCGCAACACGGCTGGCGTGTCCCAGGTCAGCGTCGACTTTTCCCTGGCGCGTCTGCGCCTGAAGCCCCAGGATGGCATGGAGATCCAATCCTCTGTGGAGCGTGTGGCGCGGGATATGGGCTACTCGCTCAGGGCCGAGGCGGCACCGGCTGTAGAGGCAGAGACCCGACCTTGGTATGAACGCCTGTGGCAGAAACGCCGCGACTTGACCACTGTGGCCGCAGGCTTGCTCATTGCTCTCGCACTGCTGATGCAGTGGCTCGATCTGCCCGAGTGGGCTGTCGCCGCCACCTTTATTGCGGCCATCGCCGTCGGCGGCTATTATATTGCCCGCTCCGGCTGGGTCGCGCTGCGCACCGCGCGCACACTGGACATGAACGCCCTGATGAGCATTGCCGCCATCGGCGCTATATTTGTGGGCGAGTGGGCAGAGGGCGCCGTGGCCATGTTTCTCTTCTCCCTGGGCAATACACTCGAGGGCTACACCATGGATCGCGCCCGCAACGCTATCCGCAGCTTGATGGACCTTTCACCCCGGCGGGCGACCGTGCTCCATGGCACTCAGGAGAAGCAGGTCCCCGTAGAGGAGCTCCGGACCGGCGACCTCATCCTGGTCAGGCCCGGAGAACGGATCCCCATGGATGGCGAAATCCTGACTGGCCAATCCGCCGTGAACCAAGCCCCCATCACCGGCGAGAGCGTGCCCGTGGACAAGGCAGCCGGCGATGAGATCTATGCCGGGACGATCAACGGACAGGGAGCGTTGACTGTGCGCGTTACGCGCCTGGCAGCCGACACCACCATCGCTCGCATCATCAAGATGGTCGAGGAAGCACAGGCCCAGAAGGCCCCTTCGCAGCGCTTTGTCGATCGCTTTGCACAGGTCTACACCCCGCTGGTCATCGCCATCGCCGCGGCAGTAGCGGTGCTCCCGCCGCTGGTTGGGTGGTTGGCGGGTGCTGGGCCCTTTGGCGCCCTCTTTGGCGAGTGGGTCTACCGGGCCCTGGTGCTCCTCGTGATCGCCTGTCCGTGCGCCCTGGTCATCTCCACACCTGTCAGCATCGTCAGCGCCATCGCCAGCGCGGCGCGAGCCGGCGTCCTGATCAAGGGCGGCGCTCACCTCGAGTCATTAGGCTCGCTCAAGGTTATGGCCTTTGACAAGACCGGCACCCTCACCATGGGCCAGCCCCAGGTCGTGGAAGTGCGCTGTCTCGAGCACGAGGAGGGCCTGGACTGGCGTAGCTGCGACACTTGCCGCCAAATGCTGGCTGACGCGGCGGCCATCGAGCGCCAGTCCGAACACCCGCTGGCCCGTGCCGTTGTAGCCGAGGCCCAGGCGCAGGGCCTTGCGCCAACACTCAGGGTCGCCGAGGAGGTCGAAGCTATTACCGGTCGCGGCGTGCGGGGCCAATTGGATGGCCATAGCCTCACCCTCGGCACCCATACCTATATCCACGAGAACGATCCTGACCTGGTCGAGGGGCCATTCTGTGATGCAGTCCACGCAGCGCAGGCCGCCGGTCAGACTGCGATGGTCGTGCAAGACGACTGTTGCGGGGTGCGGGGCTATATTGCCGTTGCCGACACGCTGCGGCCCGAGGTTGGGGAGGCGCTGGTGGCTCTGGGTAAGGTGGGCATCGAGCACACGGTCATGCTCACCGGCGACAACCAGGCTACAGCAGAGGCCATCGCCGCACTGGCAGAGGTCGATGACGTGCGGGCCGAGCTGATGCCCGAGCACAAGGTAGCTGCCATCGAGGCACTGCTGGATCTGCACGGTGCGGTGGCGATGGTGGGCGATGGCGTCAACGATGCTCCAGCACTGGCCCGGGCCAGCGTGGGCATCGCCATGGGCGCCGCCGGCACCGACACCGCCCTGGAGACCGCCGACGTGGCGCTGATGGCCGATGACCTGCGCCGGCTGCCCTTTGCCGTCAAGCTGAGCCAGGATGCGCGGCGAATCATCCGGCAGAATGTAGCCCTTTCGCTGGGAATCAAGGCGGTGTTCCTGGCATTGGCCGTTGCCGGTGTGGCCACCCTGTGGATGGCCGTCTTTGCTGATGTGGGCGCATCCCTCATCGTCACCCTCAACGGCATGCGCCTGCTGCGCCGCCGCTAGGCACGAAGGCGCTATGCGAGCCAGCCCGCGGTACCTGACCGCGGGCTTTTCTTTTGGGATGTGGGTGCTCTGCTATCCGTCGTAGGCAGTAACTTGGACAGCCTGGGGACCTTTGGGGGATTCCGTAACCTCGAACAGGACTTCCTGGCCCTCCTCCAACGGGGGCAGGGAGCCTTCTTCGGTCAACACCACGCCGGTCCGGTGGAAAAAAAGATCCTTTCCCGAGTCGTCGGCAATAAAGCCGTACCCTTTGCCCAGGTCGAACCATCTGACCCGCCCATGAAGCTTGCCATCATGCTTGACCCGCTGGGTGCAGGCATCGCAGATGTCGGGGGGCGACACGTCCAACCCCCGATCGCTCATCTGGCGCTGTTTCTCCACGGTAAAGATAAACTGCTTGCCGCATTCCTGGCAGGTGACAAGTGTGTCTCGGTAATTCATAGTTATCTCTGCTTTCTCCGGTCTGAGATCAGCCATGCAGGACTCGATCTTCTACTTCGGTACGCTACGTACCGACTTGCGCTTGGCTGGTGTGGATTTCTTCCCCGACTTTGACGGAGCAGACTTCATTGGGGCTGGCGTTGTCTTGCTCTTTCGCGAACGGCTGCGGGTCGTCTTTTTCGATGACGACGAAGCTCGCGACTTGCTTGTCGAGCGCCCGGATGTCTTCTTTGTCCCCGATCGCGCGCTGCTCTTCGATTTCGACGCACTGGTCTTGGACTGTGTCTTTGGGGCCGTCAACGCGGCGCGGGCGCGTTGGGCCGCGGCCTTGGTCCCGGCCAATACGGTCAGCATGGCAGGTGTCCCATGCTTCTTCGGCTCCGCATAGCGAGCCTTGGTGTCCTGCCGGATCCTGTAGCCACTCGCAGGACGCCCCTGGGAGTGGAACCCGTTCACAGGCAGCTTGGTAACCCTGCCCTTGGACGTGGTCAGCACCACGTCATCCCTTTCCTCAGCCACTGCGGCTACTGCTGTCAGCCCGGTCTTGCTGGTGAGCTTGGCCGCCTGCACCCCGCCGCCGTACCGCTTCTGAGACGGGAAATCCTGGACAGCCGTGCGCTTGGCGTACCCCTCTTCGCTACAGATGATCACAAATGCGTCGTCGCGGGCGACGCCCATACCCACCACAACATCGTCATCGCCCAGCTTGATGGCCAGCACCCCCGCCGCCGTCAGGCCCATCGGCCTGACCTCCTCCTCGGTAAAACGGATGGCCTTGCCCTGGCGGGATACCAGCAGGACTTCTTCCTGCCCGCCGGTCTCTACCACCCAGGCCAGCGCGTCGCCATCCTCCAC
>P_1C_Sed_1_UnCtyDRAFT_1000125_pt1 | contig 13123 bp, 10 predicted proteins | sample Pon1CUnioCityCA_6_FD_11282 | JGI IMG/M metagenome (IMG submission 11282) | reverse complement strand
GGCGGTGGGTGGTATGCCATCTATGGCGATCTCCAACGAATCCCAGTCTTCGCCAAATCCGGGGCTATCGTGCCCGTAGGTCCCAGCCATGTTGAGGGCAGCGTCAATCTGCCCGAGACCCTGACCATCAATATCTTCCCTGGTGCAGATAATACCTATACCCTTTATGAGGATGATGGCGAGTCATTAGCTTATCAGGAAGGTGAATTTGCACTGACCAGGTTCAACTTAGCCTGGCAGGAAGACGCCTGCAATTTCACTATCGAACCTGTCCTTGGGGAAAAACGTCTGCTGTCACCTAATCGCATATTTAAGATCATCTTTCATGCTTTCACAGCCCCCGAAGACATTCGTGCAAAGATCAATGATCAGGAAATTGATGTCTTGCATCATTACAACAAAGAATCTCATCAATTGATCCTGAAGGATATCGTGCTCACTCCAGAAGATTCATTATCAATCCAGGTAAAATCATCTAAAAATCTATGCTGTAAAGCTGACCAAAGAAAAGAAACCATACTGAACATGCTCAAGTCTTTCAAAATGAATTCTTACATCAAACAAGCATTGGATTTGCGGGTTGATCATCTGCTGGAAGATCCGAGACTACTCTTAAATTTTGCAGACAGGATGGCTGACAGCCATTTATTGGCACTTGTTGAAACCTTTATGGGGAAAATGGATGAGAAATTCCTGGAAAACCAGAAAGAAGCATTTGAAAGGATATTGAATAAACTTTATCATTCTTGAACAAGCGATAAAAATATTACATCAAAAATTTTATTTGTTGACAGAAATTTCACAATAATTCCAATTGGAATTTTAGTGTGCTCGTGATTTATATTTTCTGGAGTGAGGGGTTCCAGCCCGAAAAACTTAGGAAATCAATTGTGAGTTAATGAACTCGACCTAAGGGACTCACTCCATTTGATTTCGAATAGATCAATACAATATGAAATGCAAATTTTCAGTTTTTGAGGTGATAAAAAAAGCGCATCAAGAAAATCATTCGATGCGCTTATCCTCAATCTGTAATCACACTTTCATTTTCTAAATTCCCAGGGTCTGGAAGATTTTCTGCCCCTGACGAGGTCCTGATAAAAATTAAATAGTTCCTCATCCTGTTCACCCCCCCAGACCATGGCCCCACGGCTGGCCTCTAAACCTACCGATGTTGTTTTACTAACAGTTTGCTTCAAGCCAACCTCAGTGCCATAATAGATGATCGGCGGTCCAGGCATCTGGAATTGAAGTTCAGCCGCAGTCTTCAACTTTTCGACCTTATTACCGGCAATGAACAGAAAGCGGTCCATGTCATGGTTATCCAAAAAAGACGCCATCAAGATATCGTCTCCAAAATAATCAATATGTTGATTATAAAAATTTTCAAACCGTTCATAGGACCACTTTTGCGTCCCAATGGATTTACGGAAAGCCTCACATAGGTGAAAATCAAGTAAACCATCCATCCTGCCAGCATAGGAATATTGTATTTCAGGCGGTTCAACAACTTCGCCAATGCAAATTGAATTTGGATTGATGGACTTACATTGTTCCCAAAAATCGATCCAAAAATTTGGACCGGGACCCGTCGCATGGTCCAACCGATAGCCGTCAATGTTGTATTCCTCCAGCCAAAAACGCCCGACATCCAGCATCCACGCCCGGGCTTGAGGGTTATCCAAATTCACCTGGGGCATTGTTGGAACCCCAAAGAAAGTTCGATAGCCCGTTTTCTCATGATCATCGAAATAAAACCAATCCCGATGTTTGGACTTAGTTTCAGCGATGGCGGATTGGAAATAGGGATGCTGATCCGAAACATGGTTGCAAACAAGATCGAGGATGATCTTGATTCCTTTTTGATGGGACTTATCGATAAGCGTCCGTAAAGCCTGATCACCCCCTAATTCTTCAGCTACGTGGTAATAATCTGTAGCATTGTAGCGGTGGATGGTCGGGCTGGGAAATATCGGGCTTAACCAGATTGCAGTTGCTCCTAATTGTTCAATATAATCCAATTTTTCAGCAATACCCCATAAAGTACCCCCAAAGGGCTTTTGCAAATCCATCGTCTGCAGCCAATCCTTGTTTTGACCGGGAAAAAACCGATCCACAAATATATGATATATCACCCCTTTTCTCAACCAACCCGGGGGAGAATGTCGGTCCACTTTAAATTTGAATTGGGTTGCCTTTTTGGGATCACCCAAGGGCGCAATTTCAGGGACCTTTTTCCCTTTAAAATAATAATTTGCTAAATGTTCGATGGTCATTTTAACATCGGGCCAATCAGCAAATATTTCTTCCCCGTCCTCCTTCCAGGCGCTGATAATATATCGTACTGTTGTCCCCTCAGCTTGGGGTGGAAGTGCCGCCTTCCAGTGACTGAGGTAACCCCATAAGAGGGTATCCCAATAAATATTTTCTTTTTTGAAATAAAAGACCTCACCAGCCGATGCTGTTCCTCTGGACCCCTTCGGCTCTGACCCATCCAGTGTATAATAACAGGCTGCATGGTCAATATCCACATTCGGGCCGATCTTCACCTCAAATGTGATTGGTTGGCCCGGTGAGGGATCCTGTGGATAGATCCGGTAAGCGTGCTGAACACCGCTATTTAAGATCCGGTGATGGATTAGTTTCAATTGATCTGTTGCCAATGTTCCAAAAATAAAATCTTCCATACAATTTCTTCTCTTTACAAATCAATATTCATAATAAATGCACACTGTTTATCTAACGCGCGAATTCAGTGTGCATTATTTTAAATATATTTACGATGTCTTAGCCTTTAACAGCGCCTGCTGTCAGGCCGCCAATGATTTGATCCTGCATTACCTGGTAGATGATGATAATCGGCAAAGCGCCCAACAATCCACCTGCNGCAAAAATTCCCCAGTTCTGAGAAAAATTATCAGATACATAGAGGTATAAACCTACCATCAAGGTATATTGAGCCTTATCTCGCAGCAAAACACTGGCAATCACATATTCTGTGTAAGTACCGATGAAGATCAGCAATGTTACAATGACAACAATGGGTCTCGCCAGGGGAAATACTAATCGCCAGAAAATTTGCCAGTGCGAGGCACCGTCAACCAAAGCCGATTCATCAATATCACGGGGGATGGAATCAAAGAATCCTTTCATCAACCAGATTTGAATACCCATTTGGGATCCGAGGTAGGTCAAAATCAGGGGTGCGTGTTCATTGAGTCCAAGTGCCGGGATATATTGGCCAAGCTGTTGGAATAGGTAGAATATGGCGACAAACATCAACAATGTTGGAAAAACCTGAATAAGGAACAANGCCAACATCAATTGCCTTCTGCCCGCGAAACGAAATCGCGAGAAAGAATATGCACTCAACATGATCGAAACGACGCCCAATATCGAAGTAATTGAGGCAATTTTTAATGAGTTTATCACCCATCGCTGAAAGGGCAGCAGGGGATTTGTGAACAGCTCTTTGTAGTTTCCCCAACCCGCGCTGTCAGGGATAAATTTTTGGGTTGCCAAAGAGCCTGTCGGATTCAAAGATGCAGAAAATACCCATGCAATTGGGAATAATGAAAATGCAATCATCGCCAATGCTAACAACGTCCTTAAGAATCCTGGTAATATTTTCCTGATCTTTCTTTTCGTTGAACTGGTTTTTTGATTTTCCATCGAGGTAGATTGATTCTTTTGATCAGACACTTTCAGATACCTCCTCCCATTGACGAGTTAGCCGATACTGAAGCATCGTCAGAATCCCAACAATGATAAAAATGATGATCGTGATGGCAGCAGCATAGGCAAAATCCTGTCCGCGTCCACCTTCGAAGGCAATCCGATAAGTGTAGGATATTAGGATATCGGTGTGCCCTGCCGGGGTCTCAGTCTGAACCATCGGTGGGCCGCCCTCCCTAAACGGATAGATTACTGCAAAATTATTGAAGTTGAAGACGAAAGAACCAATTAGCAAAGGCCCAACACTGACCAGCAGCAAGGGCAGCGTGATCCCCCAGAACTTTTGCCAGGCGTTTGCACCATCTACATCAGCTGCCTCATAAATATCCTGTGGGATCCCCTGCAGTGCACCACTGGTGATCAACATCATATAGGGATACCCAAGCCAAAGGTTGATCAACAAAATTGCAAATTTAGCCCAAATAGGATCAGTATAGAAATCTGGTGCCCAACCAAACAGGTTTTCCAGTCCCTTGGTAACTACACCAAGATGGGGGTTTAACATACCTCGCCAGATCAAGACACCGATGATTCCAGGCAGTGTGTAGGGGATTAGCAATAATGAACGGATGAGTTTTCGTCCAAAAATCCCTTCTTTGTTGAAAGCTAAAGCGACTAACAAACCCAAAGCAAAGGTTGTGAGCACTGACAAGAGAGAAAAGGCGATTGTCCAGGCAAAAATTTTAATGAACGGTCCCCTGAATGCAGGACTGCTGAATAACCGTCTAAAATTATCAAAACCGATTGGTACGATGTAACCAGGTTGTAGATTTGACCCTTCTTCAGAAACAAAAAACCCTGTTTCGGGATTGGCTATATAGACGACACCTGTCTGGTTGTCAACAATCGCATCTCTTTCAGGATCGTAAACATATCGCTGCTGAAGTGGTGCTGCACTGTTCAGGTTGACAATTTGTACCTGGTCAGGGGCTTCACCAAAAAGGGCGCCATCCAGCTCCCCAAGATATTTAATAACATCTGTCCGAGCTAAACGTTCATAACCCTCAATGGTTTCCGGGATGCCCTCTTCATCAGCAGGTCCGAGAATACCTTCACCGGGGTCGATATCACGTAATTCGTCCGGGGTTGCCAGGAAACCTTCCCCACTATCATCGACTAACCACAGAACATATTCTCCTTCAGGGCTTCGAAAAGCGGTCCAACTGTAGGTTTCACCCCCCTCCGGCAGATAGGTCTCTGTTTCAAGTCGATTGATCGCTTGCTGTTTGCTTAAAATGTGCCCATCACTGTAATTTGTGAAAGCAGAATAGATCGTATAGGCGATGGGGAACATCACAATCAGAATGACGATCGCAAATACAGGAATGTGCCAGCGAACCGGAAACATTCGGGGAGATAAAATCAAAATGTTGACAATGATCACAATCGCAGTGATTGGGATGGTAATTGTCCAGGCGCCATCTCTCACAAGCATTTGAAGGAAATAAATTGCCAGACCATCGAAGATGGCTAGCAATAAAAGCACAATGATGTGTGTGCTTAGTTTATTATGAATAGATTCAAGGGGCCCCGAAGGGCCCCCATTATTTTGTTTTTCTGATGACATTTTAAATTTCCTTTCTTATCTCTAATGAATAAGCGGAAATTTATTCACTTTCTGCAATAGCATCGCGAATCTGTTGTGCTGCTTGCTCAAAAGCTTCCTGACCGCCAAGTTCACCGCTGATAACAAGCTCTTCAGCAGAGCCCCAGGCTGTCCACACAGCACTCATTTCTGGAATAGCTGGCATTGGAAGGCCTATTTCACCAGCTGCAGCAAAGGCAGCTAAATCAGGATCTTCGATCGCATCTCGTACTGGCATCCAGGCTGAGGGGCGTGGATCTGCTTCGTAAAGGGCCTGCATGAATTCATCAGATGCAAAGACCTCTGTCAGCAGAGATTGTGCAAGTAATTGATTCTCACTGAATGCGCTGATCATGAAGCCCTGCACACCCAGGAATGGACGACCATTGATGTCTGCTCCAGCCGGGAATGAGCCTATGTTATATGAAACGCCGCTCTCACGAATTCTGCCAAGCGCCCAGGGGCCGGTCCCTATACAAGCAACCTGGCCACCCTCGAACAAAGCATGCATTGTGTCATAGTCGACGCCCGGTTCAACATAACCAGCTGCTGCCATTTCCTCTAACCAAACTGCGGCTTCAATAGCACCTTCGCTGTCGAGGCCGACATCTTGAGGATTATAACCATCTTCTTCCAAAGCAAATACATAGCCGTTATAGGCTGAAATAAGGGGGAACATATGATAGGGATCATTGGTCTGGATCGTCCAGGCAGTTGATTCGCCGCCGCTGGCTTCTTCAATCGTGCCTGCCAACTCATAAACCTGGTTCCATGTGTCTGGTCGCTCACCGTCAGCGTATTCTGTCAAAAGATCGGGGTTGCAGAAGAATGCAATATTCTCTGTCGCGTAGGGCATCCCTCGAAGAACACCTTCATAGGTAAAGGCCTCTAATGCGGGACCAAAGAAGCTGGTTTCTTTTTCACCCAGGTCCATTTCAGCAACAAGACCATTGGCAACAAGTTCACCCATCCAGTCATGAGCACCAATGAAAACATCTGGACCTTCACCAGCAGGACCGGCGACTTTCATTTGGTCGCGGACATCGCCAAAGCCCATCTGGACAACTTCAAGCTGAATACCCAGGTCTGCAGCATATTGACCAGCGATATCGTTGATGATGGGTGCGCGTGTTTCATCGACCCAAATTGTGATCACTGGCATTTCTGCTTCTGGTTCAGTCTCTTCAGCTGGCGGTTCTGTCTCCTCCGCTGGGGGCTCAGTCTCTTCGGCTGGGGGTTCCNTTTCTTCTTCGACGGGGGGTTCCGTTGGTTCGGGAGTCGCCTCAGGCGCACATGCCCCAAGCACTAAACTTGCGATTAATATTACTGCAAGTAATAGAAATCTTTTCTTCATTTTTTTCTCCTTTAATTTTAGTAAAATTTTTTTAGTTACTTTTTGTTGAAAATCAGCTTCATTTTAAGCATCAACAGCGCCCGACAATCTATTTTCAATGCTGTTACTGACCTCTTCAAAATTTTCAAGCTGATCTTCGTTCAGCTTTGATAACAAACTGAAAATGTAATCTTGATATGCTGCATTCACCTCCTTAAATAAATTTTCACCTGTTTTTGTAAGAAATAGCTGGAAACTCCGTCGATCTTTTGGGTTTTCCAACCGGTTTACCAAGTGATCCTCGAGCATCCCCCCCACTATTCTCGTCGTATTACCTTTGGTACATAACATCAATTCACTTAATTCTATGTAAGTGATCCCTGGATAGGAATAGATGTGTTTTAAGACATAGAACCGTGAAGTCGTCAGGTCAAATTTTGAGAACAAAGATCTTTCCCCATCATCAAGATGCAAAGATAAAGATTTCATTGATTGATATAAGTTATGATATATCTCAATTGACATTATTTTGCGTTTCCAAAATTTAGTTGATATGTAAACTCAATTATAATACGTTTTTTGATTTGTCAATAATCAATTTTCGGATATTTTACTAAATTATTAGGGAAATTTCAAAAAATAAATACAAGCTTATACAAAACTGTTCGAATGTCTGGCTTGTTGGTTAACCTAATAATATGCCACGATTTATAAGTAGATGACATAAAATACAATGTTAGTTCTTCATGATAAAATTATATTTAATCAGGTTGGTCCTTTAAAATGATGAGGCAGGGTGGGCAAGCTATGTCAATATTTAAAAATGCTGTGATTTTTTATAATACAGAATCCGGTCATAGTAAAAAGGGGCGTCAGCTTGAGATAATTAAATCACACTTTGATAAACGTGATATTCCCGTAGAAATTATTCAAATTCCAAGAGAAAGCGAAGACATCAAAACAACATTGGACAATGTACCTTTTGACAATGCGGACCTGGTTATTGCTGCTGGCGGTGATGGAACGGCCTCATTATTATCAAAGAAAGTAATCAATACTGGAAAATCNTTTGGGCTAATTCCCCTAGGAACTGGAAACCTTCTAGCCCAGGAGCTTAAAATCCCAATGAACCTCGAAAAAGCTCTCAACCTGATCACAGCAGATCAACCTAGAACATTTCTAATGGACACCATCAAATTAGAAGATCGATGCTGTTTGCTTAATGTCAGTGCTGGTTTAAGCCCAAAAGTGATGAAATCGACCCAATCGAAAGAGAAACAGCGATTTGGTTTATTTGCTTATATTGTGAATTTTTTTCAGCAACTTCTTGGTATCAAAAATCATCGATTTTTTATTGAATACGATAATCATAATTTGTCTTTTGTCGCCTCTGAGGTATTAATCACCAATGGGGAATCCGCAGGTGTTGAAACTCTCAAGTTATCAGATAATATTAAACTAAATGATGGACAATTAGACCTTTTCATAATTAGAGCGAAGACCTTTATCGATGTAATTAACCTGGTTGTCTCTTTATTTTCGAAGAAAAACCGTAAGGATGATGTAATGAAACATGTCAAATTTACAGATTATTGCCGGATAGAGACGCAAATCCCACTCCCTACACAGGCAGATGGGGACACTATTGGTGAAACGCCTATAGAAATAAAAATCCTGCCAAAATCTTTGAAAGTGATCATCAGCGAAAATTTTATAAAATAAACCAATAACAGAAAGGAGTACGTGATGAAAAAATATAAATATATCGTAATCGGCGGAGGAATGACTGGTTCTTCAGCCGTGATGGGCATACGAAAGAACGATCCTGACGGCAATATTGCCCTATTTTCCCAGGAACCTTTCAAACCTTACAATCGACCTCCCCTGACAAAAGGTTTATGGGATGGTAAGGACCTCAAAGATATTATGCGCCCCATCGAAAAATATGATGTGGATCTTTTTCTTCAAACAATAATCGTAAAAATTATTCCCGATGAAAAAATTATCAAAACGGATACTGGTGAAGAATTTCAATATGAAAAACTCTTGATTGCTACAGGTGGAAACCCCATTAAGCTCCCGGAAACCCCCGAAGGCGTGATTTTCTACAGGACAAGGGAAGACTACCAAACCCTGAAAGAAAAAACAGAAACCAAAAAGACTTTTTGCGTCATTGGAGGGGGCTTTATTGGATCAGAAATTACTGCTGCATTAATTAAAAATGGTAAGCGGGTCACAATGATGTTCCCCGAGGTTGGGATTTCCGGTTTGCGTTTTCCAGACGATCTCGCAGAATTTCTGAATGATTATTACCAGGAAAAAGGTGCCATTGTCTTAAATGGTTACCTGGTTGAAGGGATTGTAAAGCAAGAGGAGAATTTCCTGGTTAAGTATCGCCAGAAAGACCGCGATGATATCTGTGAAAAAGAATTTGATGCTGTGATTGTGGGCATCGGTATCAAACCTGATCTTAAATTAGCACAGGATGCCGGACTAGAGGTGAATGATGGAATTGTGGTCAACCAGTATCTACAAACCAGCGATCCGGATATCTTTGCTGCAGGTGATGTCGCCTATTTTGAGAACAAAGGCTTGGGAAAACGGATGCGCGTAGAACATGAAGATAATGCCAATACCATGGGTATGCTTGCAGGGAAAAACATGTCTGGTGATATGGAAATTTATGATCACATGCCTTTCTTCTACTCTGATCTGTTTGACCTTGGGTATGAAGCCGTGGGAGAAATGAATAAGGATTATCAGATCTACACAGATTGGATTGAACCCTTCAGAAAAGGCACCATCTTTTACCTTAAGGATAACAAAATTCGTGGTTTGATCTTCTGGAATCTCTGGGGAAAGGTCGACAAAGGTCGCGAGCTGATCCGGGAGGGGAAGGAATATCAAATCGACGAATTAGAGGGGGTTTTTGCAGATTAGTACAAAGGTCATATAAATTTAGACGGTTCGGTAAAAATGCCGAACCGTTTTATTTTTAACTAATTTTCTGAGTTCTCTTCCGATTTATCCCCTGGTTTTCCCTCAACACTCGTAACTTCATCACCAATCTTCTGCCCTGTCTCCATAAAGGCTGTTTTGATCTCCCCCGTTGTCCGATTCAGATCATCATAAGTTCTCTGTAATTCCTCGTCTTTAAGCAGTGTTTTTGGTAGGCTCTGGATATCCCTGGAGGTTGAAACCAAATCTCTCCAAAATTCAGATTTTGTCAAATCCCTGATCGATCGAGCAACATCCCCCGCTGTTTTTATCGCTTTTTCAGGTCCTAGGATGATAAAAGCAAGCAGCAAGATGAAAAGAAGTTCAAGTGCACCGACATTTAAGAATTTCATTGACAAATCGTCTTATTTATCACTTTCTTCTTTATTCTCTTGATCCTTGTTCTGCCGTTCTTCTTTTTTCTCTCCGGATAAGCCTTCTTTGAAAGCTCGGATTCCTTCCCCCATCTCGCCTGCAATTTTACTTATCCGTCCCACACCGAAAACCAGAACGACAATAACCAGAAGAATAATTAACTCAGGCCAACCTATCCATTTGGGCATCATTTACTCCTTTGTTTTTCCTTTTCCAGCGATTGTGGCTAACAGTATACCTAATAAGTACAAGATGAACAACGGCGCCATAAGTATCACCATATTGATTGGATCTGGCGTCGGTGTGGCAACAGCTGCAATGACAGCGATAATAATAAGGGCAAAACGCCATTGTTTTGCCAACCCTTTGGCGTCAATAATGCCGAGTTTTGCTAAAAGATACATCAGTAAGGGTGTTTCAAAACTCAAACCAATCCAAAAAATTAAATTGGTGATGAAATTGACATAATCCTTCCATTTTGGCAGTACATTCGGTCCTGGAAATTGGACTAAAAATGGAAGGGCAGAAGGAAGCATTACCAAATAAGCAAAGACTGCACCACTTAGAAATAATAATGTGGCAGCTGGTATCGCCCATAAAACCCATCGTCTTTCTTTTGCTGTCAAACCAGGGGAAATGAATAGAAACAATTGAATTAAAATAAATGGCAAAGCAATAATGAATCCAGCCAGCATCGTCACCCGAAAATACACGCTGATATTCTCAGTCACCTGGATGGATAAAAGGTTTTCCAATCCCCCAATTGGACGAGCGATGAATTCTAATAAGAAATCACCAAAAAGCAGGCTGATAATGACACCAAGAATCAGAGCGATCAAGGAATAAATCAATCGTTTACGGAGTTCAGTAAGATGACCCCAGAGCGTCATTTTGTCAGTTTTTTGTTCCATCATAAATATTTTTACTTAAAAATTCGATCTAAACTTAATTCTATCACCTGTAAATGCATGATACCATTACTTATTAAACTGAAAAAGGCGGCTGAATGTTACCACTCCAAAATCCAAAGATAATTCAGATAAATAGTTTACCCCCGCATGCCTGGTTCATCCCCTATAAAGATCCAAATCAACCAATTCCGAAACTTCCGGAGACATCCAACAGGATCATCAGTCTCAACGGGCGTTGGCATTTCTTCCTTTTCGATTCAATAAACCAAATACCGCCAGAAATAATTGAAAAATCAGGTGAACTGGCGAAACCAGAATTTATTGATGTGCCAGGATGCTGGGAAACCCAGGGCTATCACCGTCCCCAGTATCTAAACATTCTCTACCCATTTCCAGTGGACCCTCCCCACATCCCTGCGGAAAATCCAACCGCGGTCTATCAAAAGAGATTCAGCCTTCCTGAATCCTGGTCCCGTAAAGAAGTCCAGATTAGCTTTTTGGGGGTGAGCAGTGCGTTTGAAATATATCTTAATGGTCAGTTTGTCGGGGCGAGTAAGGGCAGCCGTATGACCAGTGAATTCTTACTGACCCCTTATTTGAAGGAAAATTCGGAAAATTTATTAACAATATTGGTTTACAAATGGAATGATGGAGCTTACCTTGAGGATCAAGACATGTGGCGTCTGCATGGTATATTTCGTGATGTATACCTCAGCGTACGACCTTTAAAATACATTGAAAATGTGAATATTCAAACTGACTTTGACCCCGACACTAAAAATGGGATACTGGATTTATCCATCAAGACAAATAAGGACGATATTCTTCCACTAAAAATTACCCTTAAGAGCCCTTTTGGGGATACGCTTTTCTCGCGTCCTTTGAAATCGATTAAAAATCTAAACGAGAGTCTCAAAAATGTTGCTCCTTGGTCAGCTGAGATCCCCAATTTATACCAGCTGATCATTGAAACCCTTGATGATAATGGGGTCACTGAAGAAGTGATTGGATTTCAAATCGGTTTCAGGCGCATTAACATTAAGAAGCAGCAGCTTCTATTGAACGGCAAGCCGATTGTTCTCAAAGGTGTGAACCGCCACGAATTTGATCCTGATACGGGTTGGACANTNTCTCCTGNTTTGATGNAAAAGGACATCTTGATGATGAAACAANACAACATCAACNCNGTCCGCACCTCNCACTATCCAAACCATCCTTATTGGTATACCCTCTGTGATCGCTATGGCATTTACATCATCGATGAGGCTGACCTTGAAACCCATGGATTTGCCCACCTGGGTAACTGGTCTCAACTTTCTGATTCGCCAGATTGGGAAGATGCTTATTTAGATCGAATAAAAAGATTGGTTGAAAGAGATATTAATCACCCCAGTGTGATCATCTGGTCTTTGGGGAATGAATCGGGTTTCGGCCGCAACCACCAAAAAATGGCGGAATGGATCAGGATGAAAGATCCATCCCGACCGATTCATTATGAGGGTTCTGACCATGCTGAAGTTGTTGATATCGTGAGTGTGATGTACCCCTCCATCAAATCGCTGAAATCTGCAGGTGAAAATAAGGAAAAAGACCCCCGGCCTTTCTTCATGTGTGAATATGCCCACGCAATGGGCAACAGCCCGGGAAGCCTTCGTGAATACTGGGCATTGATCTACCAGTACCCCCGGCTGATCGGCGGTTGCATCTGGGACTGGGTTGACCAGGGTCTTCGCAGTACAGATTCAGATGACAAACCAACATTCCTTTATGGTGGTGATTTTGGGGATACTCCAAATGATGGAAATTTCTGCATCAACGGCCTTGTCGATCCTGACCGGGAGCCTCATCCCGGTCTTTTCGAAGTTAAGCATTGGTACCAACCTGTCACCTTATTAGGCGTGGATCAACAAAAAGGGCAGATAAAAATTCAGAACCGTTACAGCTTCTTAACCCTCTCCCATATCCATGGGACGTACAGGATTAAGAACAACGGTGAAACCATTTTACATGGGGATCTGCCAGAATTGGATCTAGTGCCTGGCGAATCTCAAGCCCTGGATTTACCTTCTATCAACAACAATATTGAACAGGAAGGTGAGCTATTTTTAGAGCTTATCTTTGTTTTGAAAAAAGACGCCAGTTGGGCTGAGACTGGCCATGTCATCGCGCGAGAGCAATATTTACTGC
>P_1C_Sed_1_UnCtyDRAFT_1000123_pt1 | contig 13240 bp, 6 predicted proteins | sample Pon1CUnioCityCA_6_FD_11282 | JGI IMG/M metagenome (IMG submission 11282) | reverse complement strand
AGTTAGCCGAGACTTATTCCGGGAGTACAGTCCTTCCTCTTCCTCCCGAAAAGTGCTTTACAACCCGAAGGCCTTCTTCGCACACGCGGCGTTGCTGGTTCCCGCTTTCGCAGATTACCAATATTCCCTACTGCTGCCACCCGTAGGTGTATGGACCGTGTTTCAGTTCCATTGTGGGGGGCCACCCTCTCAGGTCCCCTACCCGTCATTGCCTTGGTAGGCCATTACCCTACCAACTAGCTGATGGGACGCAGGCCCCTCCCAAAGTGGAGCAAGCTCCTTTAATCAAAAGGCATCTAAGCCAAATGATCACATTAGGTATTAGCAGTCCTTTCGAACTGTTATCCCTATCTTTGGGGTAGGTCACCAACGCGTTACTCACCCGTTCGCCACTAAGAGTTATCAGAGTATTGCTACTCTAAGCTCTTCGTTCGACTTGCATGTATTAGGCACGCCGCCAACGTTCATCCTGAGCCAGGATCAAACTCTCCGCAAAAAATATCACCTAAAAAGGTGTTTGTTTCTTTTTTGTAGCGGAAATAGTTAGATCTGATTCGATCTTTTTTATTCATTGACGAGGTTTGTCATCTTCCTATCACTCTTCAGTTGTTAAGGTTCTATCTCTCATTGCGAGAGCTTGATTCTACTCATACTGACAGGCTTTGTCAAGGAATTGCCTCCCGTTTTTGGGGCCAATTTCCAGACAAAAGCGCCGATGCTATCTCGCCAACACCGGCCGCCTCTTATTGCTTTGTTTTTGCAACGAGCTGTAGTATGTGCTCACGCTTTGCGTCTTAGATTTTCAAGGATCTGCTTGTTTCCAGGCAAGATCATCTCCCCATTCTCAGGGGATGATTATCTTACTACATTCCCTATCTTGAGTCAAGAGATTTCAAAAAGTCTTTTTACTTTCCGGATCTTATCCTTCCATCTCTCAAGACGCTGGTCGATATTTTCTTTTTAAGGATCTGTTCGTTTCTGAACGAGATCTGTGCGCTAAGCACGAAGAACGATTATACCGAAATAATTTTCCTTGTCAAGCGAATCCCTGAATCTCAACCTTAAAATATTCTTTGGGTCAATCCAGATGCATATCCGCTTCAAAGCCGTGGGAGGCCAACCAGGATTTCATCGCCTGGCTGGTCAGGTCCAGCTGTATCGGCGTGATGGAAACATAGCCAGCAGCTAACGACCCATAATCTGTTCCAGGTTCCTCTACGCCGATTGGTGCCTCACCGCCAATCCAATAATATGGTTTTCCCCTTGGGTCTAACCGACGCAAGAGTGCATCCCGGTATATTCTCAAGCCTTGTCTTGTTATCTTGAAACCCTTCATCTCAGCCAAAGGCATATACGGAACATTTACATTCAAAATTGTATCCTCCGGTAAATCAGGGTGCTCCTCTAGCCAGCTAACAATTCGTCGCGCTGCTTCAGCCGCTGCCTGAAAATCAATCGCCCCTGAATGATTTTCGGGGCGATCGAGGGAAACTGCCACACCGGGAATACCCCAAATTGCTGCTTCCATTGCTGCCGTTACCGTGCCTGAATAGGTGACGTCATGCCCAATATTCGCATTTGGATTGATCCCTGACACAACCATATCGATCTTTTCGGGGATAAATCCCAATTGGGCTAAGGCAACACAATCCGACGGCGCACCATCGCTTGCCCAGGCTTTACTGCCGTCTTCCAGCACCGTCTCTTTCACACGCAAAGGACGATGAAGTGTTTTAACATGTCCTGAAGCAGACCAGTTATGGTCCGGGGCAAGGATCGTGACTTTATCAGCAATTTTCCTGACAGCTTGAGCTAACGCCAGCAAGCCAGGAGCATGAACCCCATCATCATTCGTCACCAAAATATGCATGTTCCCTCTTTCATTAACAAAATTGGATTAATGTCGTTTTCTGCTTTTCTTTTTCTTCTTTTTCTTCACCGGTGCATCATCGGATTGTGGTGCTGGCTGCTTGGTAGATTCCTGGATTTTCTTCAGGTCCTCCTGACTCATCATCCGTGCCCGGAACATTTGGGCGATCACACCTGCCCGAATATCGGAGAGCAAGTTTGAAAACATGTTGCTGGCTTCGCTTTTATAAACAACAAGGGGATCTTTCTGACCATAGGCTTCCATCTTCACAGAAACCCGGAGGGCTTCAACTTGTGTCAGATATTCAACCCACAGCTCAGATATCTTGGAGAGCAGCAGCTGTCGATATAAACGATTTTGCGCAAATCCACCCAATGCCATTGAAACTTGTTCCTGATCATCTTCTAAAAATGAATCAATGGATTTATCCTTCAGCCGGTCAAAATCATCCTGACCAATTTGGGCAATCAGGCGNTCCCGCCAGGATTGTGTCAGCTGACCGAGGGTATGACCGGCATTGTTCAAACGGGTCAATTCTGCCCGACCCCACACAAATCCCAGTTTATCCTGAGCGGTTTCCAGATGGCTCAGGATATCACCCTGAACCTCTTCTACAGTCTTTTCTTCCAATTGATGGGCAGCCGAAAAGATATAAGTCAGTCTCCGAGTAGATTTCATCATCCGGCGGTGGGTGCGGTCATCAAAAGTGATCACCCGTCCCTGGGTAATCAATACCAGTAAACGCATCAGAGCGCTGCGATCTTCTAATGCTTCATCCAATAAGTCCTGGTTGGACGCCAGATCCTTGGCAATTTCACCTGTATCGCCAAGAACGTAATCTTCTCTTCGTTTAAGCGTGTCATTGACTCTGGATATCAGAATCTCATCGACCTCATCCCAGGACAGGCTTGCCAGCTCCGATGCCTGTAAATTCCAATTGTCATTCAATCGCCGTTCAAAGGTAAGGATCAGGCGTCGAAGGTAGATTTGCATCAAAGTGCTCTTGATCTGATCTTGGACTTCTTTAATTGCATCCTTCTCCCCAACACGTAAACCTTCGGTTAATTGACTTGATAACCGCAAAGGGACATGAACAAGCTCAGATAATTCATTGCTGATATTTCTTGTATTTCCGCCTTCCCCATAAACCAGGCCTTCAAGAAAAGTATCAAGCAAATCCGTTCTCTCAGCGAATTGCGTTTCGTAACTCATCTCTGATTGGGCAATTAATGATTGTGCCCAATTCCTGAGATGATCATGCCATGCGCCCAGGGCATCTGCGGCAATTTCCAAAAGTCTATCCTGTAAATCATCGACCGTTTCAGGATCCCCAACGGTGTCCATCATCAGCTTTAACGAATATGATGGATAGGTTATGCCCGACAAATCCATCGGAGGTTGGGTTTCTTCCAGATATGCCAGTAACTTCCAGGGGCCTTCAATATCCTGCATGCCCTCATCAACACGCCGGCTTACCTCGGTCCGAAGCATCTCCGTCACATCTTCACGTAAATCTTCTTTTTCAAAAATCCGTTCACGCTGATCATAGATCCGTTCACGCTGGGAATTTAACACATCATCATATTCCAGGAGGTGTTTACGTACATCAAAATTAGCACCTTCAACCCTTTTTTGAGAAGACTCCACCAGACGCCCAACGATACCGCTCTCAATCGGAACACCCTCGTCGATATTCAACCGCGAAAGCAAGGCTTCAACCTGTCCTCCGCCGAATAGGCGCATCAGGTCATCTTCAAGAGAGAGGAAAAATCGGGATGATCCGGGATCACCCTGGCGGGCAGCACGCCCACGAAGCTGATTATCTATCCGGCGTGCCTCATGCCGCTCAGAACCAATCACATGCAGCCCACCTAATTTGCGTACACGTTCCATTTCCGACATGTAATCATAAAAAGTCTGCACATCTTCCGCAAATTCTCCATATTGCTCAGGTGGGATGCTTTGCAGCGCTCCCAAACGATTTTGCATTTGCATGTTGTAGGGATCTTCCTCACCACGCTCAGCCAATAGACGGTTAATTCTTGACAGGACTTCTTCCGGAAGCTCACCACCCAACTTAATGTCCACACCACGACCAGCCATATTCGTTGCCAGTGTCACCGCGCCGAATGCACCTGCATCGGCAATGATTTTAGATTCCTCGGTATGCTTGCGAGCATTCAAGACCTGGTGCTGAACGCCCCCTTTCACAACAGCTTCTAGACGGTCCCAATCCTCCATTGATAGATGGAATATATCCAGTAATGATTGTTTATTGCTTTCGTCCAACGGACTGAGGGAGGTGAGTCCATAATCCCGTCCTAAACGGCGCATTTCAACACTGCGCAGAGTATCGAGAGGTTGGTTGAGCTGATCAAGCTCCGGCGTCGACAGCATATCATCTTCTCGCAAATTGTGAAGCTTCATGTAGGCATGGCGGACCAACAGCACTTCCAACAGTCTTCGAACATTTGATGCATTCAAACGCTCGGAGAGATGTTCAGAATTTTCCACAGATGTTGTGCCCACCAATTGGGGACGACCAACCACATGATAGTAAATGATCTCTTTGACAATTGCCCGCAGTTTTGCCTCAACACTTCGGTAGACAATATCCGGGTAGTCTTTCCGCTTCCAAAATATAGGCTGATGGCCGTCATCTTCCGGCTGATAATAATAGGTGTACTTATAACCATAATCATCCTTATCCTCAGCTTCAATCAGATCAGGATCCTCCCCCATCGCACGGTATTCAAGGTGCGTTGGGATCGGCAGCACATCCAAAGTATAAATTTTATAAAACTCTTCAGCCTCTGTCAGGGCTGTACCGGTCATCCCCGCAAGCTTTTCATACAATCTGAAATAATTCTGAATTGTGATTGTCGCATAGGTGACATTTTCAGCCTGGACTTTAACATTTTCTTTGGCTTCAACAGCCTGGTGCAATCCATCTGACCAACGGCGACCCGGCATCAATCGGCCGGTAAATTCATCAACAATAATTACCTCACTGTCCTGGACGATGTATTCTTTGTTGCGATGGAATAGAAACTCTGCCCTTAAAGCCTGTTCCAAGAAACCAAGAACCCTGGCCTGCTCCGGGGTGATATCCTCAGGCCGCTCCGGGTCACGTAAGGGCATATCGAGTAATTCTTCAACATGCGCCAGACCAATTTCTGAAAGGGTAACGGTTCGATCTTTCTCGCTAACCTCATAGTCCTCCGGCACCAACTGCTTCACAACACGAGCCATACGGATGTACCAGTCAGAATCTTCATGGGAAGGACCAGAGATAATTAATGGCGTCCTGGCTTCATCAATCAGGATGTTATCGACCTCGTCAATGATGGCGTAGTAGTGACCTCGCTGGACACGTGCATTCTTACTCTTAGCGAGGTTATCACGAAGATAGTCAAAACCAAATTCATTATTGGTACCGTAAGTGATATCCGCCTGGTAAGCCAGTCCGCGGTCGACCATTCGCAGCTGATCCTGCTCTTCAATCGGTGAACGTTCTGAAGGGTCGTAAATAAAAGCTTTTCGTCCATGCTCTGTCCTGGCAGCCATCTGCAGAATACCAACAGACAAACCAAGTGCCCGGTAAATCGCACCCATCCAGCGGCCATCCCTCCTTGCAAGGTAATCATTCACCGTCACAAGATGGGCACCTCGACCGGTCAGAGCATTCAGATACAACGGCAAAGTCGCTGCAAGAGTCTTCCCTTCACCGGTTTTCATCTCTGCAATTTCACCTCGGTGCAGCGTAATGCCGGTGATCAACTGCACATCATAGTGCCTCTGACCCAAAATTCGCTTGCTTGCTTCACGCACTGCAGCAAAGGCTTCAACTAGCAAATCATCCAAAGTTTCCCCTTGCATTAGACGGGCTTTGAATTCGTCTGTTTTTTCAGCCAGGGCATCATCGCTGAGTTTCTCATAAGAGTCCTCCAGCATATTGATTTGATCGACAATTTCTCTTAATGAATCAACTTTTTTCTGATGGGGATCCCCGCCAAAAAGTTGCGCTATTTTCTTAAACATAAATTTTCTTCACCTTGATTGATACAGCTTTCTTATAAATCACAATTTGTCATTATAGCACAGGCGGCAAATGAAGAGCTTGGGCTGTGACACATATATAACATTAACCTTACTCGAGTAAAATTTGATTTATGTTAATGCGAATACTACTAATTTTCTCTTCCATCCTGGGCTTGCTTTTTTCTTCAAGTCCAATGAATCCTTTGACGCCCAGATCGCAGCCAAAAGTTTATGCCACGGAAGAACCCCAGGATTTTGAGATTGAGTTTTTCCCAGTCGCCCCCTTCCATGTTGGCGATGTAATCAGTGCCCGGGTGACTTACACTGGACCAGGTGAAATACGAGGTAAGGAGATCCAAATCTCATTAAGTGATCAGCCAGGAGTAATTCTTAGCACTACGAGATTCAGTCAGTATGGTAACCAAGCAAATTTGTATTGGATCCTTGATACAAGCTCATACCAATCCGGTTTCATTGAATTTACATTCGATATACCCGAGCTCGAACGCTCCTGGCAGAAGGGCATTTATTTACTTCCGCCAATAAAGGTTGCAGAACCAGAATGGGCTTCTATTGATATGCAATGGGGTAAGGTCTACTATATTGAGGGTACAGATGCTGCTCAGGATATTTTTCAAATACAAGAAACCATTGAAGAAACAGCCAATCATGCTTTGAACCAGTTTTTTCCTGCAGGCATTCCAGATGACAACCCTCTTGAAGGTAAAATAGATTTGGTGCTTGTCCCTGCAATTATCGGACATGGCGGTTTTGCTACAGAGTTTGCCGTGGTGACATATACCGATCGGAACTGGGTTGGCAGCTCCTTTGAAACGATCACCCATCACGAAATGGTCCATGTAATGGATCGAGAACTCAACAACGAAGGCCCAAGACCTCCTATCCTTTCGGAAGGCATTGCCGTTTATCTCAGCGGCGGTCATTACCGGGAAGGTGACCCACTCCTTCGGGCATCGGCTTTGCTCGAACTTGGAGAATACATCCCATTGGAGGAGCTTGCGGATGAGTTTTATAATGCTCAGCATGAAATTGCTTATATGGAGGGGGCAGCTCTGGTTGCTTACATGACAGAGATGTGGGGGTGGGAGGAATTTTTAGAATTCTATTTCAACCTTGAAGAAGCAGGAACTAGTTCTGCAACCCTATCAGAGGCACTTGAGGGAAAAACAGGAAAGGATCTCTGGCAGTTTGAAAATGACTTCACAACTTACCTGAATTCATTTGAAATCGACGATAAAGTCTTATCTGATGTGGCGCTGACCATCGAAGTCTATGATACCATCCGGCGATATCAAACTGCGGTGATACCCAGCGCCCACTATAGAACTGCCTGGTGGCCGCCGATTGACAAGATGCTGGAGATGGGTATGACCGGGGATTATAACAATAGGGAAAAAGCCCCTTTGAATATCCTGATAGAGAATTATTTAATAGAAATTCAACAGGCTTTTCCAACGCACAATTTTAAACGGATTGAAAACCATCTTGATACCATTGATAAATACCTGGATACCATCGAAAACTCAGAAGGAAATCCATCCCATTACAATCTGGGCTGGCCCCTGCCCCATTCTTTTTACATCCGTACATATCCTTGATACTTTTTTCTAACAACTGATAATTTGGAAAATCATTCTGTTTTTAACCCAGACATATTTCAATCGACAACCCCATTAAATACAAAAATCCCGGAAATTACTCCGGGATTTCTTGTTAATTTTTTTTTATGGTACGGGACAACCTTCAAGCATGTCAAATGTAATTGCACACCACCAGGATGCCGGCATGAAATATAACGTCACCGCAATAACACAAGCAAGGATGACAATTGCGATGATCAATATAATCAACCATGTGGGCATTCCTGATTTCTCTCCCTTCACCGGGCGAAGAGATTCTTCTGGAGAGCCTGCTTCCTCATATAGAGCGGGTTCCGACACAGATTCATACTCCGGCTGCTTGACTTCCCGGTACTGCGGCGGCTGTGCTTCAGGCATAACCTCTTTTTGAGGAGGCTGGGGTGAAACCATGGTTGCATCCAAATCAACTTCTGGTTTTTCAAAAACCAAAACCACATTTTCACCTAAAGTAATTACATCCCCAACTCTCAACTGTTTTGGACTGGAAATTCGTTCACCATTGAGGAATGTACCATTCGTTGAGCCCAAATCTTCCACGTAAATGTCATCATCCTGCATAAAAAATCGGGCATGCCTGCGTGAGACTTCGGGATCGCCAATGGTGATATCATTTCCAAGATCCCGTCCCAAAAGAATCTCTTCCTGTTCCAGCGGGTAGGACATTCCTGGATTAGGTCCTGAACGCATCTTTAATTCATAAGGTTGGGCGGCCATTGAGTCTCCTTTTGTCATTTCGAATAAGAAATCATGCCAGATGATTATTTTTAATTATAGTATTAGTTTAATGATTTTTTCAATTGATGTCAAACATTCTATTGAAGTAAGGGGTTATCTTTTTCATTTTTGACTTATTCACTCAAAGACCTGTAAACATAATCTGAAAAAGGGCTTATGCTCTAAACTAACAGCAACGCCGTAATTTTGTTAGCATCATTCTGACACTTTTTTAACATTTCTCAGACAGTCGCTCAATAAAATTAACATTGAAAGAAATCACGCAACGCATGTTAATTTTTCAGCGTGATTCGTGAACATAATGCATCAATCGGAGAGAGAGCTTATGGACTTAAATAATTTTACACAAAAAGCACAGCAGGCGCTGATCCAATCTCAGCAGCTTGCGTCAGATTTAAATCATCAGACAATCGAACCTGCTCACCTTCTCATGGCTTTGTTGGACCAGGATCAGGGCGTGGTACCTGCTATTGTTACCAAGGTTGCAGGCAGTCCTGCTGCGCTCCATGAAGAAATTAATAACGAACTGGAAAAGAAACCTAAGGTTTATGGTGGCGGAACCGGTCAGCCTGGTATGGCAAGAACAACCGTTGATGTTACAAATGCCGCAGAACGATACGCTAAAGGTATGTCGGATGACTACATATCAACAGAACACCTTTTGCTGGGGTTAACTGAAAGTACTGAAGGTAAGCGGCTTTCAAATTACGGCTTGACCAAAGATGCGATCCTGAAAGCATTAAAAGAAGTGCGGGGATCCCAGCGCGTTACCAGCCAAACGCCAGAATCGACCTATGAAGCATTAGCAAAGTATGGACGTGATCTCACATCCCTGGCGCGTACAGGTAAACTTGACCCTGTCATCGGTCGTGATGAGGAAATCCGTAGAATTATCCAGATCCTTTCACGCCGAACAAAAAACAACCCTGCACTGATTGGTGAACCAGGCGTCGGAAAGACGGCAATCGTAGAGGGACTTGCTCAGCGGATCGTTAATGGTGATGTGCCGGAAGGATTGAAGAATAAGAAGATCATCGCCCTGGACATTGGGTCATTAATTGCCGGCGCGAAGTATCGCGGTGAATTTGAAGAACGGCTGAAGGCGGTTCTCAAAGAAATCGCTGATTCTGCAGGTGAAATACTGCTGTTTGTTGACGAAATGCACACTGTTGTCGGTGCTGGTGCTGCTGAAGGAGCTGTTGATGCAGGAAATATGCTCAAACCCATGCTGGCACGCGGCGAACTCCATATGATTGGGGCAACAACATTGGATGAATATCGAAAACATATTGAAAAAGATGCGGCACTTGAAAGGCGCTTCCAACCCGTTTTTGTGAATGAGCCATCGGTTGAAGACACCATCAGCATCCTCCGGGGATTAAAGCAGCGCTACGAGGTGCATCATGGTGTGCGGATCACGGATCCGGCTGTGATTGCCGCAGCGACATTATCTAACCGGTATATCACCGACAGGCACTTACCTGATAAAGCCATCGACCTGATCGACGAAGCAGCAGCCCGGCTCAGGACCGAGATCGACTCCAAACCCCAGGCATTGGATGAAGTAGATCGTGCCATCATGCAGCTTGAGATTGAACGTCAGGCTTTACAAAAGGAAAAGGATAAAGCATCCAAAGAACGCCTTGAAAACATCGAGAAAGAGCTGGCAGATCTCCAGGAACGCGCTAGTGAATTACACACACGCTGGCAGGTAGAAAAAGAAGCCATCCAGGAAATCCGTGATCTCAAAGAAGAGATCGATCAAACGGAAATTCAAATTGACCAGGCTGAACGACATGCTGATCTTGAAAAAGCTGCCCGGTTACGCTATGGCACATTGAATGAACTCAGGGCTAAACTGCAAAACGCAGAAATTCGGCTTAAAGAAATCCAGGAAAACTCACCTTTATTAAAAGAAGAAGTCGATTCTGAAGAAATTGCCGAAGTAGTCGCAAATTGGACGGGCATCCCGGTTTCTCGACTGTTAGAGGGCGAGATGCAGAAGCTAATGCACATGGAAGAACGTCTCCATCAGCGAATAGTGGGCCAGGAAGAAGCAGTCGACGTGGTCTCTAATGCGGTTCGACGAGCCCGAGCAGGCTTGCAGGACCCCAATCGTCCCATCGGGTCCTTCATCTTCCTGGGTCCGACTGGTGTAGGAAAAACGGAATTGGCTAGAGCCCTTGCAGAATTCCTGTTTAATGATGAAAATGCGATGGTTCGCATCGATATGAGCGAATACCAGGAAAAACACACTGTCAGTCGGTTATTTGGTGCACCCCCCGGATATGTTGGTTTTGAGGAAGGCGGTCAACTCACAGAAGCTGTTCGCCGCCGTCCATACAGCGTCGTATTGTTTGATGAAATTGAAAAGGCACATAAAGAAGTCTTCAACGCGTTATTACAGCTATTGGATGACGGTCGTCTAACGGATGGACAGGGGCGCACCGTGGACTTCCGAAATACAGTGGTCATCATGACCAGCAACCTCGGGAGCGAATTATGGATGAGTTCCGTGGAGAATGAAAGCCAGATCAAAGAGGTTTCAAGAGATCAAATTAATCGATTATTACAGGCACACTTCCGACCGGAATTCCTCAACCGGGTGGACGAGATTGTGGTCTTCACGCCCCTTACTAAAGCAGACCTGGCTAAGATCGTTGATATTCAGCTGGAACGTGTGGGAAGATTAATGGAGGAACGCAATCTGACTCTGATCGTTGATGAGGAAGCGCGGGAATATCTTGCAGAAGAAGGATATGATCCTGATTTCGGCGCACGTCCCCTCAAGCGAACCATTCAACGTATGGTACAGGATCCCCTTGCCCTCAAGGTCGTCAGCGGCGAGGTCACCGATGGTGATACCATAAAGGTCACCAGGGGACCTGATGGTTTGGCATTTGAGGTTATCTCTCACATAGCGGAAACAGAAAAGCAGTCTGTATAACCTAATTCGATTTAGTTTCAACAGACCCAGGGATTCAAATATCTTTGGGTCTGTTTTTATTTTCCATCAAATTTTAATAATCAAGAAACCTTTCGAGTGAGGCCTTCAGGCCGATTTTTTTACCTTTGAAATTTGAAGCCCCCTCACCTAGCCTCTCCCCCGTTGGGGGCGAGGGATTTTGGGTTTCGGATAAGTGTCAAGCTTTGAACCCCATTTAATTACTCATTATCTACGACATCTTGTAGACACATTTCAGGACGACACACGACACACCAATACCTGATATCTAATAGCTGATCCCCATTACCATTATCCACTCACTACTCACCTTCTTTACTCAAACAAATCCCGTTTCACCCCAGCACCTTCTTGAGGTTCCGGGTATGCCTGCATAAAGGTCTCATTGTGGCCGCCAAACAGCCGGGTCACAAACCCCCGGAAACCTTTATTCATCTCCATGCCGCCTTGACTGGCGTGGCACTTTGTCGCTTCCTGGCGAATATCCTTGACGGAACGATAATCAATTTTGGCATGGGTAGGAAAATCAACCTCGGCGATCGAAACCAGGTCAATATCCTTATTCTGGCCAAATTGGTGGGGATCCTTTCCAATCAACCGCAATACCCATACCATAGCCCGTAAAAAGCTGCGGTTGATCGTGTGAAAAAATAATTTTCCAGGCTGAAACGGCGGAAGACCCTCAGAATCGACAAAACTTATATCAGAGACCAGATCAAATGCCTGAACAGTTGCTTTTTGTATGGCGATATGATCCGGGTGTCTGTAACCTCCAATCGGATCAAAGGTGATTACCACATCTGGTTTGATCTGTCGCATCAGGTGGGCAACCTCCCGGGCAACTTTTTCAACGGGTTGGGCAGCGAGCGCTTTGGGATGATCGTTTGCTTCTGAACCAGGCATACCGGAATCCCGATAATTCAGGAAATGAAGTTCATCAATTCCAAGAATCTCTGCAGCACAACGCAATTCCTGCGTTCTCAAACAGGAGGCACTTTTTATCCGCGTCTTATATTCCGGGTCGATTTCCCCAACTTCACCCCGGGTTGCACAGATTAAATGAATACGCACCCCTTTTTGTGAATAAAGAGCAAGGGTGCCGCCCATCCCAAAGGTTTCATCATCGGGATGTGCCAGGACAGCTAGTAAAGTTTTTTCGGAATATTGAGGTTCTATTTTTGTCATCATTTCCTAAATATATACTAATTTTTTAAGTTGAATTATGCACAAGTATTATCCTGAGTACTTAATTGAAATTTATTCAATAAATGTCCCTGCCGCACTATCAGGATTTATGATCCCTGCAAGATCCTCCCAGGGAATTAACACATACTGCGGACCTGCTGCATAAGGTGCCACCTCGTAAACATCAAAATTTATTCGTAATCCTTCTGGTAGCAGGTTCCAATTTTCTCTCTCAGCCATAACCTCGCCAGCCGTCCCCACCGTATATCCAAAATCGCGATCGACGAGCACAGGATCAATATGAACCTCAAGCTGTTCAATAGGATCAACGCTGGGCAGGAAAAGATCAGCCAGCTGGATAAATTCCCCCACCTGGGCATCATAATTCAATGAATAAGAAAAGGAGAAGGGATGAGCTGACAGTGCGATATACTGATCAAAAACCTGGTGGATGCTGAAAATGTATTGGTCAGAATAAGCCAGGTCATAATTAAATGTCAGGGTACTGAGGGGTGCTTCACCTGAGCCCTCGGATTCCAGGGCACGCTCGCCAACAACCATGAGGAAATCTTCCCTATTTTCACTGGTCAACCGGTCACTTTCAGCGTTGAACGGTGAAACAGCATCTTCAGGACCCTCAAGGTTTGGCCAAACACCATCAATCTCGTACCTGGGATCTTCCGATTCTTCAAAATATGTTCGGTCAATTAATTGAACGGGTTCGGGGTCTTCCGTTGGTGTAGGGGTAGGATCATCTGTATGGGTGGGTAAAGGTTGATCTGT
>P_1C_Sed_1_UnCtyDRAFT_1000122_pt1 | contig 13336 bp, 12 predicted proteins | sample Pon1CUnioCityCA_6_FD_11282 | JGI IMG/M metagenome (IMG submission 11282) | reverse complement strand
GGTATAGACCCTCTCTCTTTCGGTTGGATAGAGGATATGTGTTTCCACCGGCTGCCGACCAGGAGGCATTTCATCCAGTATGCTTACATCCAAGTCGCCATAAATTGTCAAAGCAAGTGATCTAGGGATGGGTGTTGCTGTCATTACAACAAGGTGGGGATTATCGCCCTTTTCACGAAGAGCAGCCCGCTGTGCCACGCCAAATCGATGCTGCTCGTCAACGATCACAATCTGTAAGTTGTCAAAAACGACCGGGTCTTCAATGAGTGCATGGGTGCCAATCACCAATTTAATCCTGCCGTTTGCCAAACCCTCTAGAATTTCCTCACGCTCTTTCGTGGGGGTGTCGCCAATTAGCAGTCGGACTTGTTCTTCCTGAAGTACTGCATCCTGGTCTTCAGGATTTGTTAATAATCCTTGCAGACTGGCATAGTGCTGTTCTGCTAATATACTGGTTGGTGCCATAAAGGCACCCTGGGCACCATGTTTAGCAACAATGCTAATGGTAAGGGCCGCGACCACTGTCTTTCCTGAGCCTACATCCCCTTGGAGAAGCCGGTTCATCGGTTGACCAGCGGCAAGATCTCTCCGGAATTCTGCGAGTACCTGAAGTTGTGCATGGGTGAGTGAGAAATTTATATGTTTTATCCTCTCAAGAAGCCAATCGTCCTCGACAAAATATGGTCTTGCTTGCTGGTGAGACCATTCATATTTTTGACGTAAAACTCCTAGCTGCAGCAAAAAGATCTCATCAAAGGCAAGCCGTGAGCGAGCCTTTTTTAGGCTGGGAACAGCTTCGGGGAAATGAATTTCCTTCAGGGCAGACGAGAGATCCATCAGGTCAGCATCTTCCAGAATATATTCGGTCATGAACTCCGGGATTTTAGGCGCCCAATAATTAACCACGGTATAAATCATCCTGCGGAGCCATTTTTGACTTAATCGGGCGGTCAAAGCGTAAATCGGGACGATGCGTTTTGTATTTAACTGGTCTTTTTCGATTTGCTCATAATCCGGGTGATACATAACAAATCGACCCATGTATTGTTCAACCTTGCCAGAAATTGACAGGAACATATTTTTTCGAAGATAGCGCAAATGGTATTCCTGGTTAAACCACATCAATTGGATGCTACCAGTATCATCAGAGACAACAGCCTGTACAATTTTTCGATTTTTATTTCGTGTTTTGAATGTTGTTATGCTTTTTACCCATGCCAGGATGGTAACTTCCTCACCATATTTTAAATCTTTGATGAGTTTTAGCTCTGAGTAATCATCATAGCGGTGTGGAAAGTAATAAACCATATCTTCAATGGTGTGAAGATTTAATTTTGCCAAAAGTTGTGCCTGTTTTTCTCCAATACCTCGAACAACTGTTACAGGCGCTTGCAAACCTTCAGGTGCTTCCTTGCTTGGGAGTGGTAACGAATCGCCATTCCGTCTGCGGATTGATCCTCGACTTTGAGTTTTGATATTTTTTACATTTTCAACAGGTTTTTCTTCCGGGAGATATGCCTCATCCTGGTTCGGTTCGTTACTTCCCGCAGGAGGCTTTTCGAGGTGTTTTATCCCGGCAATATCCAGAACATGGCCAATTTCTTTTAATGTATGGACTCGCCCATCAATATCCAAATTGGGATATTGATTGAGGGCAGATGTTACCCTTTGGATTGTTTCCTCGGATAAACCATCAGCACGAGCTTCTCCCATCCATGAATCCGTTAATTTTTCTAAGCCACCTACAACAGCTTTATTTGTATAGCCAAATTCTGCTTCAAGTTTGAAGATTTTATACAATTTTTCGGTAGATCTTTGCATTGTTTATGATAGCCTTGGTTTATGAATATTTTTGAATTTACGCGCAGATTATCCTTATAACTTAATTTTGAATTGGATCATCAATCCTTAATTGTAACACTCCCATCCATTGAATTTCAAAAGTAAATCCGCTTAATTATTGGCGGAAGTATTAAAAGAACCCCGGATGGTGGGGTTCTGGATCCTGCAAAACTGTAGATCAATCCTTATTCGATGGAAATAATTAATTGGTAATGCGGCTGCCCACCCTCATGGACTTCAATCTCATGGTCAGGGAAAATTGAGCGAATCTTATCGGCAATGTCATTCACCCGGTTAAGTTTGATATCCTCACCATAAAAGAGGGTGATGCGTTCATAATCCTCTGTTTCGGCAGCGATTAGGAGGGCTTCACAAGCTTCATCGATTGTATTTGTGGATGTCACCAGTTTACCATTGTGAAGCGCGATGACCTGTCCTTTTTCAACCTGAACGCCATCGATTTCAACAGTTCGGGTGGCTGTGGTAATCTCGCCNGTTTCCACTTCATCAAGGGCTTCATTCATAGCTTCAACAATTTCATCATAATTGCTGTCCGGGATCAATCGAAACATCGCTGAAAGACCCTGCGGAACGGTGATCGATGGGATAACGCTGACATTTTTGACCGTCATAGAAGCGGCTTCTTTTGCTGCCATGATTATATTTTTATTATTTGGGAGGATGATGATTTTTTCTGTTGGTAAGTTCTCAAAGGAAGCTAAAAGTTCTTTGATACTGGGATTCATCGTTTGTCCACCGTGGACAATTGCCGCAGCCCCAAGGCTGGCGAAGATTCGAGTCAATCCTGGTCCAGGGGACACTGCGACGACAGCAATTTCTCCAGGTTCGACTTGGGTTAACTTGATTTTGGGATTCTGATTATTTTTTCTTTCATCCATCTGGGCGACAAGGTTCTCCATCATCACTTTCTGGATTGTGCCCAAGTTCATTGTATGATCGATTGGTTCATACCGGCTTTCGAGCGGCACGTGAATGTGCATTCGATATAAGCCGTCACCCTCACCGACTTGAATAGATGTGCCCATGTTGGACAATTCATCATAATAGTCTTCCAAGTTAAAAGTGGGATTCGGCGTGAAGTCGATTACAACTTCATAATCCTGACCCTCCTCAACGATTTCAAGTGCATTTTCCAGGTCCATTTCTGACAGGGGCATTACCTCGGTGACCGCTTTGTCAAGGGGATCGCCGTTGATAAAACGCCACATCCCTTCAAAAATGAAAAACAACCCTTTACCCCCTGAATCAACCACCCCGGCTTGTTTGAGAATTGGAAGAAGGTCAGGTGTTCTTTCAACAGAAGCATGTCCTGCTTCTACGATATCACCCAATATCTCAGTAAAGCTTGTGGTTCGCTGCGCNGATGCTTCAGCCTGGGTGGCAATATCCTTNATNACNGTTAAGATTGTGCCCTCAACTGGNCGGACAACACCTTTATAAGCTGTTGCCTCTGCTTCTTTGAGCGCGCCAGTGAGGTTGTCAACATCCATTGNTGCTTGTTCATCCAGTGCTCGAGCNAANCCTCGCCATATCTGGGAAAGNATNACACCCGAATTTCCTCTTGCNCCCATTAATGCCCCCCGGGCNATACTGTGNGCAAGCTGNCCGACGTTTGTNTCNCCTGANNTGGCAATTTCATCAAAGGCTGCCTGCATGGTGAGNACCATNTTNGTGCCCGTATCACCATCTGGAACAGGAAAGACATTTAAGCTGTTTACAGTTTGCTGGTTCGTTTTAAGCCATATCATACCTGCTTCAAGTAATGTCTTCAGTCCTTGCCCATCAATGGGAATGGAAACCAGCTTATGTCTTTCTGCAGTTGATAGTTTTGTTATTTCGGCAACACTCATAATACTCCAATAAATAAAAACATAAATTCCAAATAATTGGAAAAAATTAATCCATGTAACTTATCCGTAATCCACGTACGTGGACATTCACTCTTTTAACAGGTAATCCAACTGTTTTTTCGACGTTGTATTTTACACTATTGACAACGCTGTTGGTAATACTTTTGATGCGTGTGCCGTATTCCACGACAATGTAAATATCAATCACCAACCCATCATGGTCAAATTCGACCTCAACACCAAATTTTGCATCTTTATTGAGCAATTGTCGAATGTTTTCCATAAGGTTTTTGGGTGACAATCCCACAACCCCATAGGATTGCAGTGTTGATTGCCGTACAATGGAAGCAATAGCATCTTTTTGGATTTGGATGCTGCCTAATTCGTTGTGTTTGAATTCTGATTCTGCCATATCTTCCTCATCTGACTTGCTTGATGCTTAAACTAGTGTGTGGTAAAATAATTCGCTGTTTGGAAAACGCTTTCCAAACCCAGTAATTATAACTTAAAGTTTTGAAAGGACGACATCATGGCGATCTGTGAGAATTGCGGAAAAAAGACCACCTTTGGTCATAATCGAAGCCACTCCATGCGAGCTACTAAACGACAATTTAAACCGAACCTCCAAAAAGTCTCTGTTTATGAAAACGGGCGAATGGTTCGTAANACATTATGCACACGCTGCATTCGGACATTAACCAAATCCACTAAATAGTATTAACACTTTCAATATGCTAAAGTCGCGGCATTGATGCTGCGATTTTTGCTTTTAAGATTGTGATACGCCCAAAGCATTTCGCAATTCTAGAATACCAGCGGCAATCCCATCTTCATGGTTGAAAATTGCTGACCCTGCAATGAAATTCCTGGCACCAGCATCATAACAGGCTCTGATTGTCTTGCTGCTGACGCCGCCATCCACCTGTATGGCTGCGTTTGAACCTTTTGAATCAAGCAGAAGCCTTGTGCGGCGGATTTTTTCATACATCGTATCAATAAAAGACTGTCCACCGAAACCAGGGTTTACCGTCATTATTAGAACTTTTTCAACACTTTCGATCAGCTCATAAAGGGTGTCAATTGGCGTTCCAGGATTAATCACAATTCCAGGATGCATACCCATTTCGCGAATGGATTGTAAAGTGCGATGTATGTGCGGGCAAGTTTCGTAATGAACAGTGATATGATTTGTACCCGCATCAGCAAAAGCTTGCAAGTGCCTCTCTGGTTCTACAATCATCAAGTGCACATCAATTGGTAAATCAGTCACCCGCCTGACTGCTTTTACAACATTTGGTCCAAAAGTGATGTTTGGTACAAAACGCCCATCCATAACATCAACATGGATCCAATCCGCGCCACCTTCAACAGCTTTTTGAACCTGATCACCAAGTTGTGTAATATCGGCTGCAAGAATGGAGGGAGCAATAATGATGGACATAATTATCCTTTGCTTATTAAGGATTGATTGAAAAATAGATATAGAGCCAAAAGGGTATCAACCCAAGTACTGCTGTAAAAGCCGCTAATCCAAGCAGCCATGTGACCCAATCAATGGGTTTTTCTTCTTCAATATCCTCCATAGGCTCTGGTTCTGCATAGAGGGGTTGCTGGAAAGGCGGCGTTATTTCTCTTTCAACAACAGTCTGCTCTTGTTGTGCTGCAGGTGGGTTGGGAAGAACAATCGGGCCAGTTTTTTCGTGGTTAATTGCGCTGAAGGACAATAAAACCCTTCCTAATTGATCCGCTGTCCGATAACGAGCAGAAGGTTCCTTTGAGAGGACCTTTAGTGTAATCTCCTCGAGATGTTCTGGGATGTTGGGATTAATTTTCCTGGGTGGGGTTGGCGTGTTTGTGCGGTGCATTCTGGCAAGGTCTGTTGCTTCCTTTGCTTCGAAGGGCAATTGCCCTGTCAGCATTTCATAAAGGATCACACCCAAAGAATAAACATCAGAAGCTGGTGAAGGTGCTTGTCCAGCAGCTTGTTCAGGAGAAAAATAATGGGGTGATCCCCAAACAACATCACTTTTTTCTTCAGGGTGAATCGTTGCCAGGGCACGAGCAATCCCAAAGTCTGTTACTTTAAGGCGAAAATCATTGGATACCAGCATATTATGAGGTTTGACATCACAATGTACCAGGCCGGCACGGTGCGCATAACCAATGCCAGCACAAGCTTGTGCCATCAGCCCTACTGCGTCATCAATGGGGAAAGGTTTGTTCTCTCTGATTAAAGATTTTAAATCCCTGCCGTCGATAAATTCAAATACGATAAAAACCTGGTCTTGATCAAAGCCGAAATCATATACTGTTACGATATTTGGGTGGGAAAGATTTGCTGCGGCTTTTGCTTCTTGTTTGAATTGTTCTCTAAATTCCTTATCGTCTGTGTAGTCTTCTCTTAAAATTTTTACTGCAACCGTTCTTTCCAGCATTTGGTCGACAGCTTTGAAAACAACAGCCATCCCGCCAGAACCAAGGGGTTGCAGTAAACGATAGCGATTATTTAATAATGCTCTTTCTTCCATCATTTTTATTTTTTCCTCATTTGATTATAACACGCGCATCACTTAAGTCGATTCATGATACGCTGTAAAGATTGTTTTCTGAACTCAGTTGTTGTTATGATGGGCTATAATTACTTAGCCATTCATATATTTTTTGGAATTGTTGATGACCAAATTATCTTTAAAATCTGTATTCAATCCTGTGACATTAATTACTGGGTTTCTCCTGATTACAGGACTGGTGCTTGTTACGATTGTTATCCTATTTTTAGGGCGAAATCCCCTTCCGAATGTTGGGGCAAGCNCTGCGGTTACGATTATTCCAGCACCGACCTTAACACCAACGGCGGTTCCCCCCACGCAAGTCCCATCGCCAACGCCAACAACTATTTTCTTCCTTCCAGAGGGTGTGATTGGGGTTGGGGCTTTTGTTCAGGTGACAGGAACTGAAGGCGCGGGATTGCGTATGCGAGCAGAGCCTGGGCTGAACACTCAGGTTAATTTTACGGCTTTGGATTCAGAACTATTCCTTGTGATTGATGGTCCTATCGAGGTGGATGGTTATATTTGGTGGCACCTTGAATCCCCTTACGACGAAAATCGCAATGGGTGGTCAGCGGGTGATTTCTTGACGCCTATTGAGGAAGCATCAGATTAGAACTGTCCAGAGGGAGAAGAAGAAATCAGGCGTTTGAATAAATAAAGACTTATCCAGTAAAATAAGTGTGATTAAGATTTATCTCTATTTGGAGAAAAACTCTGTGTTCCAATTTTTTAGAAGCTTGCGACCAGAAAAAAATAAATCAAAATTTGAGGAGAATGCTTCAGCATTTTCAATAGAGCATGAAGACCTGATGTCAACTGCAGGACCTCAAACAAAAACAATTTATAAAGTTGCGAGCTGTCAATCTTCTGGCAGGGAAAGGTCTCACAATGAGGATACGTTATTTACCCTCAATTGTTTGATTGACGGCCTGGATCCACCAGTGTCATTTGGAATTTTTCTGATCGCGGATGGTATGGGTGGGCATCAAAGCGGTGAGGTCGCCAGTCGTTTGGCAGCCCAGGCGACAAGTCAATACCTTTTAGAAAAGATCTATCATGGATTTATTTATGACCAGGGACAATATTCTGAATCAGAAATTTATCAATATTTAGACGAATCTGTTGTTAACGCACAAAAATTGATCAATCAACGCGTGCCTGGTGGTGGAACAACCCTTACCCTTGTCCTGATAATTGGCGACCGCTTATTTTTTGCCCATGTTGGGGACTGCCGTCTTTACAAGATTGATCATGAGGGAAAATTTGAACTGCTGACCAAAGACCATTCCCTGGTAAAACGACTGATCGATCTGGGAGAGATCACCAAATCTCAAGCAAGCGTTCATCCTCAGCGGAATATTCTTTACAGGGCATTGGGCCAGGCAGATCCTTTTGAGCCAGATCTCGGACAGTTTTCGTTATTAAAAGGTCAGCGATTCTTAATCTGTTCGGATGGTCTGTGGGGCGTGGTTGATGAAGAGCACATGGGTGAGCTTGTCAACAGTTATAAAGGTCAGATAGAAAAAGCTGCTTGCGAACTTGTTCAGGCAGCAAACACAGCAGGTGGACCTGATAATATCAGCCTTATTCTGGTTGAACGATTGGTATAAACATAAAAAGTGTCTCAGGAGAAGCAATGTTAGATACAGCGTCACGAAAATATCGAATTTTGGTTGTGGATGATGAACGCCGGATGGTGGGTTTCATCCGTCTTAATTTGGAACAGGACGGCTTTGAGGTTATTGAAGCCTTTAATGGCACTGAGGCGTTGGATCGCCTGCGAGATTCACTGCCAGACCTTATCCTCCTGGATGTGATGATGCCGGATATCGATGGTTTCGAAGTCCTCAGGATGATCAGGGAGATCAGCCAGGTGCCTGTGATCATGCTCACAGCAAAGGGCGAAGAAGATGATAAGGTGAAAGGCCTCGAGTTGGGGGCGGACGATTATGTCACCAAACCCTTCAGCCCCCGGGAGCTTGTCAGCCGTGTAAAAGCGGTACTCCGAAGGGGAGGTACATTTGAGGAAGATGAAGAAGGGGTAATTGAGGTTGATGACCGTTTGAAAATTGATTTCGGCAGGCGCGAGGTCTGGGTTGATGATGAATTGGTGAAGCTGCGGCCGACGGAATATCGACTGCTCTATCATCTTGTTCAAAATGCGGGATGGGTGTTAACCCATGACCAAATTCTGACCAAAGTATGGGGATATGAATATCGTGATGAACCCCACTATGTCCGTTTATACATCAATTACCTGCGTAAGAAAATTGAAAAGGATCCTTCAAACCCAAAATACATCCTGACAGAACGGGGTGTTGGTTACCGTTTCGTNGATTATAAAAGGGAAGATACCCCCTAAGGAAGGTATACGGCATGTCAAAAAAGACAATTTTACTTGTAGATGATCACGAAGTTGTTCGAATCGGTTTGAAATCTTTACTGGAGCACAACGATCAATTTGAGGTTGTTGCGGAGGCAGCCACAGCAAAAGAAGCTGTAGAGATGGTTGAAAAACATCTCCCGGATGTCGTGCTGATGGATATCCGATTGCCAGGCCCCTCTGGGATTGAAGCGACAGAAGAAATCACCCAACGCTGGCCCGATGTGCGGGTTGTGATTCTTACCTCCTATGCAGAAGATGAGATGTTATTCTCTGCAATCAGGGCAGGGGCAAGCGGCTATGTATTGAAACAAATCGGTGCTGAAGGATTGATCACCGCCATCGAAGCAGCCTGTCGCGGGGAAGCCCTGCTTGATCCAGCGGTAACGCAGCGTGTGTTCCAGGAAGTCAGGCGTGCCGTTAAAGAAGAGGAAGCCGCGGCTTTTGCCAATTTGAGCCAGCAAGAGAAGCATGTCCTTGCACTGGTTTCGGAAGGAAAAACAAACCGGGAGATCGCTGAAGCCCTGTTTTTGGGAGAAGGCACTGTCCGCAATTATGTCAGCAGCATTCTTTCGAAACTGGAGGTCAGCAACCGGGCAGAAGCAGCAGCTTATGCGGTGGCGCACAGTTTGAAAGAATATATCGATATGTAATAATTAAATCGATTAAGTATGGAAACAAATAATGCGCTTCCTGGACTGGGAGCGCATTTTTGTTTAAGAGATGTTTTTATGTCAATCAATACATCGCGTGAATGAAGGGTATTGCCGATGGGAACATGCTTTCCAGTACCTGTTCCGATTTCTTATTGATTTCTCCCCATCCACGAAGGTTCAGTTCATCAGGCTTATATACACCATAGACCAATCCCGTTAAACCCTGGATCGTTAGCTTGCAATCAGCCTTTGGGCTCTTGCTTATATTTAATTGGCCGTCCTGGGAGCCTAAATGCCAGTTTCCGTTATTCCAATCACAATCAGGATCAAGTAGTTGAACGTTAATAGATCCTTTACCGCAGGGCATGTTACTGAGGGCAGTAATATCAATGACCCGTGCCATTGGTGCCACAAATACCCCTTCAAATTTTGGGCGGATGTCTGTAAAAAGTGTTTCACCCTGGATTTTCGGATTCAGGGTTAATTCCACCTTTGTCGCCTGGTCAATATGCCTGGCGATCCAGTTGAAAAAAAGAAATTTTGCCTGATTATTGATGAAAAGAAAGTCGGGGGCTGATAAAAGTTGATCTAAGCTTTGTCCTTTGAGGCTGTAACGCATCATTCCGATGATTTCTTCGCCCTTCCTTGCAACAGCAAGCCAAAAAGAGCTTTCTCTCACTTTGTCCCTTTGTGGGTAGGTGAATACNGCCATNCCATGGGTGTTAGGTTGCAAAATTTCTAAAAAACGCCGATACGCTTCATATCCTTCCTCGAAACTGATAAGCTCAACTTCTCCTTCTAAATTCAATTCTAGGGTCGGCAAAAGGACCTTGGGGTCGAATTGAATAGTCTTTGCCTGGGGAAGGGTGACATAACCTAATCGCTGATAAAATGCCTCTTTGAAGGGATACAGGCAGGAAACCCCCATTCCCATATCAGCAAATTCTTTGTAAATGTGGTGCATAAGCGCCCTTACATATCCTTTGCGCCGGGCAGCAGGGTGGGTTGCCACATTGGCAATGCCACCCATTGGGATGATTCGGCCGCGAATATTCTGGTTGAGTTGAATGGCCGCAGCTATTGTTTGAGGTTGGCCGTTCTCAAATGCCCCATAATAATCAACCCCTTTCCTACCCCGGATGCGTTCCGCGAAATCATCGAAGTCCGGTAAGGGCGGTGTTGGTCTGAAGGCATAATTGTTTAACAAATAAAGAATTTTGATGCTTTGTTCAAGGTCAAGACGTTGGATTGAATTTGTCATTTTTGTTTTAGGGGTTGGTTTTTAGGATTGAATAATCTCATGGCATTTGTATAAGTTACTTCAGCCACAGATTTAGGGTTGATATTGTGTAATTTTCCGATTTGTTCAGCAATTAATGGAATGTATGATGGCTCATTCCGTTTACCGCGATGAGGATGCGGCGCGAGAAAAGGGGCATCTGTTTCAAGTAAGATGTGATCAAGGGGNAGTGNACGTGTCACCGCTTTCCGTTCNGGGGCATTGGTGAAGGTAACAGGACCTGATATCCCGATGAAAAAGTTCATTTCGATTGCTCGTTGGGCTGATTCCAGATCATCACTGTAACTGTGCAGCACGCCAGGAGATTCTGCCAGGGGATGATCTGCTGCTGCCAAACCACGCTGCCATGATTCTAATATTGCCAGCAGGTCTTCTGTAGACTGGCGGTTATGCAGAGCCACCGGCAGGTTCATTTTTTCGGCAAGGGTTAACTGGTCCTCAAGCATTTTTCTTTGCTGTTGATGGGGGGTATGCTCACGATAATAGTCCAGGCCTATTTCGCCGATAGCCAGGACTTCTGGAGACCCGGCCATTTCGTATAGGTTTTGGACGATCCCCTTCGTCCATGCTTTTCCATAATTGGGGTGAATCCCAACGGCTGCGAATATTTTTCCGGGATGTTGCTTTGATAAATCCACCGCTTTATGGCTGGTTTCTAAATCAATGCCTGGGTTTAGAATAAAAACCAAACCGGCATTCCAGGCTCGTTCCAGAACTTCAGCGCGATCTTTATCAAATCGGTCAAAATCCAGATGGCAGTGGGTATCTGTAAATGGGGACATTATCACACTTCTTTATTATTTAGGTTGACGGGAATAATTATAGCAGGCAACCGAAATTGGATGCAGAAAAATCCTGCCGCAAGTAAGTCTTTTTTGATAACAGAGGTATTTGAATGTTCGTCTTCTCAATCTTTAGGGAAGACTACATTAATCCTTTTAGGAAGGTCACAGATCATGGGCGCGGTTTGTGTAAAAACCAGATAGAGCTGCATTTCTTTTTTGTAAATATCTGAACGGCCTGCCAAATCACCTATCATAAATCACAAATAACAGTGAGCCATTTTTTATTTCGTGTCAGTTTTAGACTCTGAGTAAGCCGCGGAAACCCCTGCCAGAATAAAAAGAGGGAGCGCTGTTATGAAAAACAAAAACATGACCATAGCGGCGGTTGCAAAAGAGGGCACCGCCCTTTTCTCTAATGTCAGCAGGTGTTTTCACCCAGCTCTCAGTCCTTGTATCAAATTCCTCAAGTTTCTGCATCTCACGGTACTGGTCCTCATCCAATATTTCGATGCCCATTGCTTCAGCGAGATCGACCGCGTTGCCAGCAGTGTCAACACCTTTCTTTTGTCTTTCCTCCTGTGCTTTGCCGTCGTAACAAATACGCCTTCGCCCTTCTGGACTTTCCTCTGAACAATCATAAAAGATATAGTCACCAGTCTCTTGATCATAATCAACAACATCTGGCTCGCCGCCAGTGTTTTCCATCGCATAAAGTGATGCCAGTTTTTCAGGATAATCTTCCAATTTGGATTGAATTTTTCCCCAATCAAGACCTTCGTGGCGATGCATGTTATTCTCAAAACGGTTCTTCAATGTTTTGAGCAGGTCTTCACCTTCTTGTGGTGAATAATCCAAATCGATTTCTATTTTAGGTATCGGTTTTCCGCCGCCTTTTGAAGAATTTTTTGCCATGATTTAGCTCCTTATGGTAATTTGTTTTTTTTCTTTCTGACTTTAATACTATCATTTGGATATCGGATAATCAACACCAAATTCATCTAATTTTGTAGATATTTACTCAAATCAAGAACTGGCAATTAAGTTCAATGGTATTTCCTACGATACAGTATGTGCTTAATTCGATTTATCAATGTTTGATCTTGGATCCAATTGTTTGATAAAAGACTTGTCTTATGAGGCGATTTTATTGGTTAGATTCTCTTAAATACCGGCTTTATCAGCAGGCTGGTAAAATTGATTCCATGAGTAAAGGAGCGCATGTTTATGTAGCAATCAGCGGCGGCGTTGACAGCGCAGTTGCTGCCGCCCTGCTGCTGGATGAAGGTTATCGGGTGACAGGAATTCATATGGAAACCTGGAAAGACCCAAAATCTCAATCTGAATCCGATGGGATACCAGATTCTGCTGCGCTCGCGAAGGCAGCGGCTGGGTCCTTGGGGATCCCATTTATAAATCTGGATGTTAGAGATCGTTTTTACAAGGATGTTGTCAGGAATTTCATCCGCCACTACCTGGCGGGTCGAACACCCAACCCCTGTTTATTCTGCAATCCACAGGTCAAATGGGGAATTTTACAATCCTATGCACGCCAAGAAAAGGCAGATTATTTTGCAACCGGACACTACGCCCAGGTGGATCGCCTGCCATCAGGCCAGGTGCAGCTTCGCCGTGGGGTTGATCATTCAAAAGATCAATCCTATGTACTTTCGATGCTTTCACAATTTCAACTGCGCCACAGCTTATTCCCCTTGGGAAAATTGACGAAGGGCGACGTTCGAAAGATTGCCCTGGGGATGGACCTGCCTGTCGCTGACAAACAGGACAGCCAGGATCTGTGCTTTTTAGGGAATGTGGATTACCGTGATTTTCTGGAGCGCTATGCGCCGGAATCTTTGGAAAAAGGGGAGATTGTTAACACCTCTGGTCGGGTTTTGGGAGAACATCATGGCCTGGCTTTTTACACCATCGGTCAGCGAAAAGGGATTG
>P_1C_Sed_1_UnCtyDRAFT_1000121_pt1 | contig 13368 bp, 14 predicted proteins | sample Pon1CUnioCityCA_6_FD_11282 | JGI IMG/M metagenome (IMG submission 11282) | reverse complement strand
AACATAAAACGCAGGGTGTCCAAAGCAATGTTGACCGTCCTGGCAGCAAAAATACCCAAAGCAATCAGCCAGGCTGTGGGCGAAAGAAATACATCCATTACTCTTCTTTATCCTTACCGTTCCGCTCTTCGATGCCATTAATCATAGCAGGTTGATAGTATTGGGTCATATATTCTTTGACCATGCGGCGCATGCTGAATTGGCCGGCAAGGGTGCGAATATTTTCCTTCATCCTTGCAATCCAATCACTTGGCATATTGTCTGCGGAACGCTTTTCATAATACAGCGGCACAATTTCATTTTCAAGGGTTTCATACAGGCTGAGTGCATCAACTTCATCCTGTTTTTGCGCATCAGCTTCCCGGGTGATGTCATCCCCAATAGCCCATCCGTTATGGCCGTTATAACCTTCACGCCACCAACCATCCAAAACTGAGAAGTTAAGCACACCATTTAGCGCCGCTTTCATTCCCGATGTGCCGGAAGCCTCCCGGGGGCGTCTGGGGGTGTTCAACCACACATCAACTCCCTGAACCATATACCGGGCGATGTTCATATCATAATCTTCCAAGAATGCCAATCGCCCACCAAATCGGGCATCTTTGACTGCGCGGTAAACATCCTGGATCATCTGTTTCCCAGGCTCATCCGCAGGATGTGCTTTCCCAGCAAAAATAAATTGCACCGGTCTGCGAGCATCTGTAACAATATTCAAAAGCCGGTCATAATCCCGCAGGATCAGGTTCGCACGTTTGTAGGTTGCAAAACGACGGGCAAAGCCAATTGTCAGGGCGTAAGGATCCAATAAAACACCGCTCGCGATGGTTTGCACCGGGTGAACACCTGCTGTCTTCCACTGGTCTCTGCCGCGGCTGATAATATAAGCGACAAGCTTTCGTTTGAGGTGGCGCCGTACCCGCCAGAACTCCTCATCAGGGATATTCTCTATCTGTGCCCATAAATTGGGGTCATCCAGGTGTTCCGCCCAATCAGAACCTAAATAACGAGAAAAAAGGATGCCCATCCGCCTGGCGAGCCAGGTCTCGGTATGAATCCCATTGGTTATATGTCCTATCGGAACTTCCTCATCAGCTTTTTCTGGCCAAAGGAAACTCCACATCTTCCTGGCGACTCTACCATGTAATTCTGATACACCATTCCGAAATTCTGATAATTTAAGGGCTAAAATTGGCATCCCAAAAGCATCCCCACCCCAGGATTGCTTTATTTTTGCAATGTTAATGAAATCCTCCCGGGTGATCCCAAGGTCGGACCAAACCTGAGAAAAATATTTATCAATCAACCATAAGGGGAACTCATCATTGCCGGCTGGAACAGGTGTGTGGGTGGTGAAGATATTGTTTTCCTTGACCAATTTCGAGGCTTCTTCGAAGCTTTTGCCACTTTTTACATATTCCAAAGCTCGTTCAAGGGTTAAAAATGCAGAGTGACCCTCATTCATATGCCAGGCTGTGGGATCGTAACCCAAAGTTCGTAATGCCCGTACACCACCCATGCCCAAAAGAATCTCCTGGGAAATACGCAATTCAAGATCACTGATATATAGTCGATCTGTGAGTTGGCGATCCTTTGGATCGTTTTCAGGGATGTTGGTATGAAGCAAATACAATTTCACCCGTCCCACATTTAATTCGAAAATTCGGGCATAAACTTTTCGACCCGGAAGATCAATCGAGATCTTGACAGGCTCGCCATTTTCATTCATCAGGCGAATCAAAGGCAATGCATCAAAATCTATTGGGACATTCTCTGCATGCTGCCAGCCATCTTCGCTGATGCGTTGAGAGAAATAACCGTAGGTATAAACAAAACCAACTGCCGCTAAAGGGATGCCTAAGTCACTTGCTTCTTTGAGATGATCACCTGAGAGAATCCCTAAGCCCCCCGCATAAACCATCAAAGATTCATGAAGACCAAACTCAAATGAAAAATAAGCCATCATTTCATCTGTCAAGTCAGGATAGGTTTTTGAAAACCAGGTGTCATTTTCATTCATATAACGGTCAAATTCTCGCATCACACGATCATATTTATCCAAAAAATAACGATCATCGACTGCAGCATTTAACCTGGCACGATCAACATCCCTTAAAAATACAACCGGATTATGATAGCTTTCCTCCCATAATAAATCGTCTATATACTTAAACAAGCGCTGAGCTTCAGGATTCCATACCCACCACAGGTTGAAGGCTAAATCCCCTAACCTTTTTATTCGACGTGGAATACTGAACTTTATTGGTTTTTCTCTGACAACATCCTTCATAATTTTTTATACCTCTCTTTTAAAAGGAATACCTGCTGAAATAAGTAATATTATTTCCGCAGGGCATCTAAAATATCGTAAATTACAGCTTTTTTTCTCAACTTCTTTCATTATGACAAGGATTAATCATACCACAAAGGATTTAATAAGGACCATTTGTACTTTAACCTTAGATTAACAGCTAATATATATAAACAACAGCTATGGTTGACCCATAACTGCTGTGGATTGAATTTCATTTTTGATTTTACTACGGGACAATCTCTTTCACGACTTCTATGCCATTCATTAACATATGGTATAAGAACATCGCATGAAGTAAATCGCCATGGTGGGCCATTCCTGGATTATTCTTGGCATCTTCCACGGAAATATGCCAGGTTTGTGTACAATTTGCCGGGACAATCACACGCCGTTCTCTCCCAAAAGCATTTGCCTGTAATTTCAAGTACATTGCAAGCTGATACACACATAGATCTGTCACATCACCAACAGCAATGAAGGTGTCGAGTGGTTCTCTTTGGCTTATCCATTCATCAAATCCGTTGTTCAACGCCGGATGTATCGAATCTTTGTATATGGTGGTCAATTGATCATAAAAGGGAAGATTCTTTATCTGATCAATTGCTTCTGCTTGTTCAGTTCCAGCAACAGCATGCTCACCATATTCACTGAACTCCTGGGTTCCTTCCGAATGGTGGTCCTGGATAAGCAAAATATCACGTAATCCAATATCCCAGGATTCCTTCATTAATTTTGAAATTGAATCCCCTATTGGGGCAACCCTGGGGCTTGAAAGCGGACCCTCGTACAGAAAAGCATTGATCACATCAATTGAAATAATCGCAGATTCCTCCGGTTCGGAGATAACCTCATTTAATTTCACTGTTGGTCGTGAATCCAGCCATTTTTCAAGATAATTTACAAATTCAGTTGATTTTTCAGCTAAGGACATGCGAACCTCCTCACTAGCTCATATCTGAGTTTCTTAACTTAATGGTAGATCTTGATTCTCAGATTGCTATTAACAGAAGTTCCTGCATAGAAATACCCCAAAAATTAACGGTAATATCCTTCCTAATCCCCAGTAACCAATCGAAGAATACCTAATAAACTATTTCACTGATCTGGGTGAGCGTCCCTAAATGGTGATGGGCAATAATCTCCCGCACGGTTGCAGTTTGCCCTCTTGCAACCAGGCTGGAGGTGTGTGCAAAACCATCCGAGTAGCTGACACCATCCAGCAAAGGCCCATCAGAAATACCTGTCGCAACGAAGAAGGTATCATCGGAGGAAACTAAATCATTCAAGGTCAACACCTGCTCCAAATTATAGCCAGCTTCATGGGCATTTTGCCGGTCCAAATCATGTCGAGGCCATAATTTTCCCTGGAACCCTCCCCGTAAGGCACGCAGCCCACAAGCTGCTAAAACGGCTTCTGGTGTACCGCCAACCCCCAGCAACACATCGATCCCGGTGCGAGGCCAGGCTGCCATCAACGCGCCTGCAACATCCCCCGCGGGAATCAAACGTATACGAGCGCCGGCATCCCGAACTTCCTGGATTAATGCATGGTGCCTGGGACGGTCAAGGATGACCACCGTCAATTCATCGATATCCATCCCTTTGGCTTTACTGATCTTGGTCAAGTTATCTTTTACCGGGGCATTGATGTCGATCACGTCTCGGGCTTCGCGACCCACTGCAATTTTGTCCATGTAAAACATCGGGCCCGGGTCAAACATGGTCCCCCGCGGTGAAGCAGCCACGGTGGCAATCGCGTTGGGCATTCCCTTTGCCACAAGGGTTGTGCCTTCTACAGGATCAACTGCGATATCAAGCTCGGGCGGTTCCCCATTCCCCACCATCTCACCGTTGAAAAGCATTGGCGCTTGATCCTTTTCTCCCTCGCCAATTACAATTTTTCCATCCATATCAATTTCGTTCATCAACAGGCGCATGGCGTCCACAGCAGCGCCATCCGCTTTGATTTTATCTCCCCGACCAAAATGACGTCCGGCTGCCAGTGCTGCAGCTTCAGTNACACGAACCAGCTCAAGGGCAATATTCCGGGTTGGTTTCCTCTTCTCCATTATCAGTCCTTTCTGGAAAAGTAAATTCCTGACAATCCGTTTATCCACTGCTCAAAGAACGTTATATTAAAATCATTTTCAACTACAAGTATAATTCAGCCAACTAAAAAATGAAAAAGGTGACTTTATGTCTGTTGAGATGATTGCTTTTGATGCCGATGATACCCTCTGGCATGCTGAAGTTATATTCAGAGAAGCAGAAGAACATTTTTGCCAAATCCTGCTGCCATGGCAAAACCGTGAGACAATCCAGCAAACCTTGTTTGAGATAGAAACCCGTAACATCTCCCGGTATGGCTTTGGTGCCAAATCCTACACTTTTTCAATGATTGAGACCGCCCTGGTACTTTCGGACAGGAAAATCAATGGAAAAGCGATCGAGGAGATCCTGGAAATTGGTCGGGGTATGCTGGATGCAAAATTTGAACTTTTACCAGGTGTACAGGAAACCCTTGACGCCCTATTGGGGAACTTTCCTCTTATGGTGATTACCAAGGGCGACCTGCTGGAACAAACATCAAAAATCTATCAATCCGGTTTGGCTGATTATTTTGATTTCATTGAGGTAGTCAGCAATAAATCATCGCAATCCTACCAGAATATTTTTAATAAATTGGAACTTGACCCTAAAACCTTTGTTATGGTAGGCAATTCCCTGCCATCGGACATCCAACCCATATTATCCCTTGGCGGGATCGGGGTACACATCCCTGCAGATACCACCTGGGCACACGAATTAATGGACGATTTTGATCATTCACAGGAAAATTTTTACGAGTTAGCGCACATTGGGCTGTTTCCCGATTTAGTGCGTGAATTGAACAACCAGGCTCAAGCCACCAAATAAACCTTTATCTTACATTTCCGTCACCAGTAGAAGGCTTTTGTATTGATGTTATCAAAAACGGATTTTATGTTATTTTTGGAATCGCCAATGCACTTATGGGCAAAAACCCATGACCAAATTGAACTTAAACTCAGTTCACTGCATGAGCAGCACTTAATTCAACAAGGCCAAAAGGTTGAGGCTTTAGCAAAAGAATATATTGAAACTTTTTTGATGCCGCTCTATGAAGCACCGCGTCTATTGTGGCAGCCTGACTACAATGATGGAAAGTATGAAATCCGGGCAGATGCGCTTATCTGGGATAAGTCCTCAGGGGTTTATGATTTATACGAGATTAAATCCTCAACCTCTATCCGAAGGGATCATGAATATGATGTGACATTTCAGGTGCTTTTACTTGAAGAAATCCTTGATTTACGCCGGATTTATATTCTGCACATTGATAATAACTATCAACTTGGTGAAAATCTTGACCTGGAACAATTTTTTTCTTTAGAAGAAATCAGCACAAAAGTCGAAAAAAGACGGGAGGATGTGGCTGTATTACGCCAGAAGGCACTTGATGTCACCCAAATGACAACAATTGTGTCACCCAGATCTACCTGAGAATCCAATATATGACATACCTTATATCGGCAGGAAGGCATCTCAATTGAGAGAAATGGGGATCACAGAAATCCAGGCAATTCCAGCATCATTTCCTCTAAACGCAAAACAACAAAAACATATTCTGGCGGTCAAATCTGGCAATCCATTGATTGATGAAGAGGCAATCCAAAAATCGCTGTCTTCACTGACATATCCCCTTCATTTTCTAGATTACGAGACTTTCAACCCCGCCATCCCGCTCTTCCCCGGTTATCATCCCTATGAGCATATTGTTTTCCAATATTCTCTGCATGTGATAGAGAAGCCTGGTGATGAAGCAGAACATTGTGACTGCCTGGTCACCGATAAAAAGGACCCTGCCCCAATGATCGTCCCTCATCTTTTGGATAATCTCCAGCCAGAGGGATCGGTGATTGTTTGGAATCAAAGCTTTGAGGCAAATAGAAATAAAGACCTCTCCTCACATTGTCCAGCATATCAAGCGCAGCTTGAAAGAATAAACGATCGCATGTATGATCTGATGCTGATCTTCAAAGACGGTCTGTATGTTCACCCCGATTTTCACGGCAGCGCATCCCTCAAGGCTGTGTTGCCCGTTTTATGCCCTGAGCTCAGTTATGATGAACTTGAAATCAGCAATGGTGAAGAGGCAATGATGACCTGGTACTGGCTCCAGACCGCGAACCTTTCCCAAAGTGCAATGAAACAAATCAGAAGCGCGATGAAAGAATATTGCAAGCTGGACACCTACGCGATGATCGCGATTTTAGAAAAACTGTATAAAGTCATCAGGAGGCTCCCAAATGAATCTTGAAAATAAAACCACACAATTGGAAAACCAGGGGAATGCCATTCTCCTGTTAGGGAAAGATCTCACCATCGAACAAGCACGATGGAAGCCATCACCAGAGGATTGGTCAATACTCGAAGTGCTCAATCACCTGGTGGATGAGGAGAAATTTGATTTCAGACGTCACCTCAACCACATCCTTTTCACACCCAATGAACCCTGGCCAAGGATCAGCCCCCAGGATTGGGTCGTTGCAAAAAAATATAACCTGCTGGCGTTGGACCAAACACTGGACAATTTCAAATCTGAACGGGAAAATTCAAATGAGTGGCTGAAAAGCCTCACGGACCCTGATTGGGAGAAAACAATCAAAATGCCCTGGGGGGATTTATCAGCCGGCGATATGCTGGTTTCCTGGCTGGCACACGACTTATTACATTTGCGCCAACTGGTTGCACTGCGCTATCAACTGACTGACATGGAAAGCAAACCCTTTAATGTGGATTACGCTGGAAAATGGTAGGAGATGACTGAAATGGAACCGATCTTATCAAAATGCGGTTATCGCTGTGACCTTTGTCTGGCATACGCGCCAAACCTTCAAGAACGCCCGGAAAACAAAGTGATTCTGAGTGATGGCTGGCATCAGTATTTTGGCTTTCGTATTCCCCCGGAAGATATTTTTTGCAGCGGCTGCCACTCACAAGATGGCAGGCAAATCGACAGCAGCTGCCCAGTAAGACCTTGCGTCATTAATCATGGATTTGCTAATTGTGCCGATTGTGAGGAATACATTTGTGAGAAACTGGAGACCCGGATGGTCAGTTTCCAGGAAATACAGTCGGGGATAGGTCAACCCATTCCTGATGAAGACAGGGCGCGTTTCATAGAACCCTATGAAAATAAAAATCGCTTGAAAAACCTCCGCCTTAAATGATAAGAACCCGCGAATTTCACAGCGGGTTCAAAACAGATGCTGAATTTCATTATTCGACCTTCAAATTGCGCACCCCACTGATATCCGACAGGTTATCAATCAGATCCTCAAGTTTTTGATCTCGGGAAATCCTTGCAACAATCTGAATTCTGAGCCTTTTATCCTTGATACTCTTCTGGATATTGAAACTTGCAACAGATTCAGAAAATTCTTCCACCATGTGGCGGACATTTTTCACAACACCTTTTTTATAATGGGCTTCAATGGTTAGAAATCTGGAAACTGAGGTTCGCAAAAAGCGGTTCTCGATAATATTTAACAATGCCAGAACCACCAGGATCAAAACTGTCGTAACAGCGCCTATCAAGTAATAACCGGCCCCCACCGTCATACCAACAATTGCCATGGTCCACATTGATGTAGCGGTGGTCAACCCTTTGACTGTAAATCCATAGCGCAAAATCGCACCAGCGCCCAAAAAACCGATGCCTGAGATGACTTGAGCTGCCAGGCGAGCCGGGTCAGCGGGTGTGCCCGGTCTTGCAAAAAGATAACCTAGGTTAACTGATAGTATCATCGCCAGGGTAGCACCAATTACAAGGATCATATGGGTGCGGAGTCCTGCAGGTTGATCCTGCTTTTCACGCTCCAAACCAACGGCAGCGCCCAGGACAGCCCCGACGAGAACCCTGATAATAATTTGAGTTTCTGAAATCATGATCTTCACTCCTAAGGATCAATTCCCAATTGATCCGGATTACAAGTTTAAGAGGAATATTGATGAATAATAATCCAATCCATTCAAAGATTTTTGAGATTAAGCGATCGAAGTCAAATCAAGGTGATTCACTGAGAAGAGACTTTGTTAAATGATTTTGGTGAGTTTCTCTTGCAAGTGACGAAAGAATCTATTTTAAATCCTCGTACACCCTATCCTATATGAATGCTTATCATCCAATTTGAATTTACTATTCTATCACGGCTACATGGTTAATTGTAGCCTTATCCTTGGGTCATCGCAACAATAGTGATTTTAACGATCCCGGCTTTCACTGTAAGAAAGGATTAAAGGATGATGGACAAAGAAATGCCCGACCTAAAGATCCAGATCATCGATGGTGAACCCGGTGTGAGGATCAATGTATTGGGGATGTGCAGCTAATTTAATATCCCATCCTCTTCCCGAATTTCAAAGGAGAAAGTCAGGGTAGGAATGCCCTCCCCGGTGATGGACATTTCATATTGTCCCGGATCATATATTGCTTCGTAAGTCAAAGGATATTTCGCTTCACCAGCAGGGATGGATGGCAGATCAACAATGGTCATCTGGTTTCGAATATTCCCTTCTTGATTTGTAACAACCGCTTGGATATTCACATCATCAACCATCGGTTGATTGGACCCGGATGGATTAGCAATCCCCAAATCAAATTGAACCTTGCCTGATTCAAACATTGTAAGCCTGGGTTCAAAAGCCAATTCAACCATCTGATTTGTAGGCGTCGGTGTCATTTCGCCACATGCTGATACCAAAAACATCAATCCAATTATAAAAATCCAACTTTTTTTCATGTCATTTACTCCTTCTATCCAATTTTTCCTAATTTTAGATAATTTCCATAATCACAAACATATATTTTATTAGGTAAATCTTAGATCGTTATTAATGGGTTAGATATCAATCATTATCCCCCGTCCATGGTCCGCTTTTTTGGATTGAAATTTATGACTTCTTGAGCTCTACCAGCAATTTAAACCCCACAAAATCGGTATGATCCTCAAGTCGTACCCAAAGCCATCGACCCTGCGGTAATGAAGATTGCCGGCTCAATAATTCACGTATTCGTGCATTGAAGAAATCAAATTTTTCTATTGCCTTTTGATCTTCTTGAGGATCAAGGGGGATTAAAGCATGAAATGCGCCTTGCTCTGGGAACAGCGTACACAAATGCTGCAGCCCGCTGCGATAGCGGAATGCCCAACCCTCCTGGTCACTGTAGAAAATCATCTCTGGATGGTAACCTGAAAATTGTTTCTCGAGGTAATTAATGACATCATCCCAGACCGGCAAAACTTCATTGCCAATCCTTTCACGAATCTCTGATTCAGATGGCTGCTTATCCCGATTAAGAAAACGCCCTCTTGCCATTCAAGTACCTTTACTTTAGAAAAAAGCCAACAAATTTTTCAAGCGCAGTGTTGTCTCTTCTTTTACCATTTTTGGTCCCGGTTCACCACCCGGTAACATATAAACGCCATTCAATTCGCATAAATGCTGCAAAATCCCATACAGGTTAATTCGCCACTCTTCGGAAATTTGCCCATAAGCGCTAAGAAGAGCGTTTTTACATTCATCCGACCACGCATAACCCGGCGGAAAAAGAAGAAAAGCGATATCATATGCCGGATCCCACCAGAGAAAATCGCCTAAAGCGGTAAACCGGGAAACCTTATATCCACTTGCCTCATCCCAGGACAAGCAGATTGTTCAGGGAAATGGGCTGGCGTGAACCAGCGAAGGCGTATGATTTTTTAACGCTGCTAAATTCTCTTCCCATATTGATTGTATCTTAAGATATTCCTGCTTTGTAATTTCCCTCTTATCAAATAACTGCTTCCCGCTTCCACTCATGATCTCCGCGTTTTAATAAAAATCATTCGGTGAGACAGGAAGGTTTTTTTCTGGACCGTTGACCCATACACCGGAAGAATGCCCCTTGATGCTGTGGATTTTGCGATAAGTTTCACCCACTGCTTCAAACAGCCTGGGCCATTGATTTTCAGAAGTTCCAGACAGCCAATCCGACAAATGGCGCCCCTTTAATGCCGATTGAGTAATGAAGGGCAAACCAAGATTTTCACCCTGGGGTTCCAAATACAAGGTTTCCGGACCTGGCAGTCCGTTGTTCCTCAAAATCTCGCTCAACCTGCTTTCGTTAACCGTCAAATCCAGCCACTCATCCTGGATCTGTATTTTCATGAAGGCTTTTGATCCATCATTAAACACAAGTTCAAAATTATGACGAACCCAAATACCGTGATCAATAACCTGGTGAAGTTCCCTTTCGGGGAGAACATCCTTTATAATTCTGACAATTTGTGATATTGATATTACAGGTAAGAAGCCTTTTTCCATATAATATTTAAACAAATCATTCTGAGGGAGGCGTGGTTAAATCAAATGGAAACGAGGCTCTGACATTTTCAGGGTCGCCAGGCCAGTAAGCTTGGAAAACATATGCTGCATTTGTATCAAGCTGTTCCGGTACACCTTCCTTACCCAAGGCAATGCTGAACTGCCAATCACCGCCAGTGGACGGAAAACATTTCCCAACAGGCCACCAGGAAGATAACGCATTATTCTCATAGAGTTCCGTGAAGAGACAATTTCCTTCAGGGATATTTGTGGATCCTGAAAACTCAATTGAATCTTTTTCTCTTACTTGAACACTCTTAATCCTGATCCAATAAATGCTGTTACCCTCTATTTGCATGTTCTCCGGTAAAGAAGTTTCTGCTAATGGGTTCTGTGGTTCTGTGTCAACACCTCCACAGGATGTGAAGATCAAACCAAAAAATAACAGCAAAAAGAGGGGTAGATTTCCTGTTTTAATATTATTTTTCATAAACATCCTTCTTTCCAAATCTTGCCCAGGTTGAAGGCCTTCCCCCACCGCCATCCGGGCGCTTCTCCTGGCTGTCCTCCCGCCAATGAAGTTTCAGGTATCTCTGAAATTCTTCCATATCACCTGGTGTTATTCCATGTTTTTGATCTGGNGAAGTCCGGCGGTGAGCGTATAGCAAATAAATTCCGTNCGGGGCCAGCCACCCTCGAAGGTTGTTGTNATAGCCACGCCTCCCATGCGCCGATAGAGCATGATAACAACCAATATCCAGNACAAAATCAAAGGGCGCTTGAAAAGTTAAATCCCCCGTAATATCCCCATGGATAACTTTTCCAGTTGCACCTGCTCTCCATAACTTCGCCCTGGCACGTAAAACAGAAACCAAGGCGATATCCACCCCATGGACATCCCATCCCTCTTTCGCCATTGTCAACAGGTTTGTCCCTGTTCCGCATCCCACATCTAAAGCCCTTCCTGGGTCTGTCGATAATAGGAATGATTTTAATTCCGGCGGGGACACCCCCGTATCCCAGGGCGGCCGACCCAAATAAAGCAGATTGAACCTGACCCAATGCCAGAATTTTTCAAACATCAACCCTCATTGGATCGAAAAACCGACCAGTTCTACCCGATAGCCAAAATCCCGCTCAAAATAAATAAATTCTTTGTACAGAAAACCGATCGTTTCACAAAAAGTCTGCTCTGCTTTGGCATCAATTATTTCAGTGGCGACGTTGTAACAGGTATAGGTCCCGCCTATTGGGAGCACTTCCTGGTAAGGTTCTGATGCCTTTCGGTATCCCACCCTTTCTGACTCCTGGTTTTCACGCAGGTCCGGTTGGGGATACCAACCCTGATCCTCTTCGGGAAAAGGAATAATGAGGTCAAGCCAGGCATTTTCCAGGTCAAGGTTGTAATCATCCTCAAAAAAATAGAGTTTATCCCCATCGATCAAGTACCAAAAAGTGCCCGTTTCAGGCTTGTTTGGAAAATCTTCAGGAGGATTTCCCTCCTGGCAGGTCGCAGTCCGCGCCAATTTTGCAAGATAATATCCGTCCACAACCCTGGCATCCACAACGGTTTCCGTCACCCGCCAGATTACTTCCATACTTTCATCAAACCCAAGATAATCATAAACCCAGGTCGATCCCACTCGCAAAGGATAGATCTCCAAAGCCATTTCCGTCATAGGATCCAAATCTGCAAACACCGTAGTTTGCTGATCGATATCGGGGGTTTCAAACGCAGGGGTTATCCGTGATAATTCCCGGCAAGGTGTCACAGACAATTCTGAGCATGCGCTCAGTATTGATGTAGCAATTATCAATATAAAAATAAGACGTTGTTTATTCATGATAAGTTTGTGCTCGTGTGATTTAAGTATACCAATATTAGCGCCCTTTAAATTCCACTAAAGAAGGGGGGAATTCAATCAAATTATAAAATTCTTCAATAAAAGTGGTTTTTTGATATCCAAATTTGGGATGGGTATGATTAAATTAAAGAATCGAAAAGAAATAAAGGAGATCGATGGACAAAACAATAAAATCAACAAAGACTTTAAATAATGGGATTGAAATGCCAGTGCTTGGGCTGGGAACCTGGCAATCCCAGGGCAATAAGTGTGAGCATGCTGTTGAATTTGCCCTTAACAACGGCTATTTGATGATTGATACAGCCCAGGGCTATAACAACGAAGCCCAGGTTGGCAGGGGTTGGAAAGCCAGTGGAAAATCGCGAGAAGAAATCTTCATCACTACCAAAATCAGTTCTTCAAACCAGGGATATGACAAAAGCAAGGTTTCAGTAAAGCAAAGCCTGGAAAAATTACAGACAGATTACCTCGACCTGCTCCTGATTCATTGGCCTTCCAAAAGAAACTTTTCCCGCACTATTGAAACATGGAAAGCGCTGGTCGAATTAGAAAAGGAAGGCAGGACCCGCAGTATNGGCGTGAGTAATTTTACAATTCCNCTGATCGAAAGATTANTGAAAGAAACCGATGTTGTCCCTGCGGTCAACCAGGTTGAATTTCATACATTTTTATATCAAAAAGAATTGCTTAACGTTTGCCAGGGAAAGGGCATCCAGGTGGAAGCTTACAGCCCCATCGCTCGTGCTAAATTCCTTGATAATGAAGTGCTTCAGGAAATTGCTGAAAAATATGACAAAACCGCTG
>P_1C_Sed_1_UnCtyDRAFT_1000119_pt1 | contig 13528 bp, 12 predicted proteins | sample Pon1CUnioCityCA_6_FD_11282 | JGI IMG/M metagenome (IMG submission 11282) | reverse complement strand
CGCCAAACCTCCTGTACGTTGATCGCCCGCCGGTAGCGGACAAGGTTCACGGTGTAGACAGTGAGCGCCGCCAGGGCGACCAAGGGTGCCGCAGTGCGAATGCCTAGCACGATCGTCAAGAGCGGCATGACAATCAGCGCAAAACCAAAACCGGTGAGGCTCTGCGCAAGTGCAGCGGCAAAGACGATGGCAACGATCAGCATCGCGGGCATTTGGCTCCTGCGTTCTACTGCCTTTCGCGCAACGGGTCCACTTCGGTTAGACTCTCCAAGACACCCAGCACCAACTCGTCCAGATCGCCCTTTTCCGGCAGAGAAGCCATCATGCCATACATGGCTGCCGACCGGGTGGGCGACGCCAAGCCCCCTCGGCCGATGCTTGAAGAGAAACGCGGCGCAAGGGCACTCATCCACCTGGCTGGCAGCAGCCTGGCAGCCACTCGAACCAGACCGACTTGGACTGCGCTCGAGAGTCTCGCCAGCCTGAATCGTCTTACCTCAGCTACAGCCTGTTCCAGGTCGAGCAAGAACTGATCAACTACCTGAGCGTGCGCATGAGTCACGGTGAGATGCAAGCTGGGAGGGTGCTGCTGGCGGTCCATGTGCCAGCCGCGCATCGCCAGCTCGTCCCCGACTTGGTAGATATTCACCTGGTCGGAGCCGATGGCCAGCACGCTCATCGCGGGATCACCCAGCACACCGACCCCGTCGATAGCTGCAATTCCGTCACGAAGCACGGTGACCGACTTCATCACCGTGTCGGCAATGGCCAGGTACCCATCCACACCCAGATGGTTCAGCACCGCCCATGCCGCCGCGATCGCACCACCGGGCCGGGTGCCGGTCATGGTAGGTGAAGCATAGATGCCGCCCGACCAATCGGTGGATACGAAGAACTGGTGGCGCCGCAGCGCCTTGCTCCGGTAGAGAATGACGGACGCACCTTTGGCCGCATAGGCATATTTGTGCAGATCCACCGAGATCGATGTCACGCCCGGCACGCCAAAATCAAAGTCCGGGACACGATAGCCCAGCTTGCGCACAAAGGGGAGCATAAAGCCCCCCACGCAGGCATCAACGTGGAACAGCAGGTCGTGTTCCCGGGCCACGCTGGCCAGCTCGGCGATTGGATCGATGACGCCTTGCGGATAGGAAGGAGCCGACCCAACCATCAGGATGGTGTTGGCCGTAATCGCAGCGCGAGCGGCCTCGACATCCGCGCGAAAGTCAGTCAAGACGGGGATGCGCACTGACTTGACATCAAAGTAGTGAGCGGCCTTCTCAAAGGCGGGATGGGCCGATGCGGGCAGGATCATCTCTGGCGCGCGGATGCCACGGTCCCCAGCTCTGGCCCACTCGCGAGCCGTCTTCACAGCCATCAGTATGCTCTCGGTGCCACCAGAGGTCATGCTGCCCGCAGTGTCAGCGTCGCCACCAAGCAATGCCGAGGTCATGGATACGACCTCGGCTTCGAATCTCTTCAAACTAGGGAAAGCCATCGGGTTGAGGGCATTCTCCGAAAAGAACATGGTGTACGCTTCTTTGAGAAGCCCTGCCACCTGGTCGCCCGCGTCGTAGACCAGGCTCCAGGTCCTACCACCGCGCCAGTCTGCGTCGCGCTCGCGGAGATCCCTCATTGTGGCCAGGACGGTATCGGCGTCCATACCCTGCTCGGGCAGTCTCGGCATCCCAATGTACTCCCATGTACTTGGTGCGGTACTGGACAGCACCTGGCATGTCCAGTACCGCATAACGCATACATTATACCATCAGGTCGGTGGGTGGACAAATCGCGATTTTCGAGCTTGGATCTACGAGGCGCAGTGGAGGGCATGACCTGGCAATAGACAAAACCATCGACTTGTGCTAAAGTGTGCACCTCAGGGGTGCCTCATGCGAGAGCTTTTTCGTGTCTTGACCTTTATAGCTACNCTATGCATCACCGCCATCGGAGCCATGCTGGGCGCTGCAGGTATTGCCCTGGGCCTCCTCAGCGTGGGACCGGAGAAGCTGACGCTGGTCACCTCCGGTGCTTCGATCTTTGGGCTGGCGGTGGGCCTTGGCGCGACCTCAGCCTGGCACGCCTGGCAAGCGATGCAGGGCTATCCCTCATCTCCCTTCCGCCCGGTGCGAGTCTGGCCTCTGGTAGTGCTCTTTGTGCTGTCCCTGATACTGGGCCAGATGATGCTGTCACTGTCCCTGCTGCCTGCACTCACCTTTCCCATGCTACACCTTGGGGCAGCCGTCTTGCCAGCCCTGATCATCCTGGCAGTGGCCGGCCGCGCGCTCGGACGGGCCACTACCTGGCGCGACATGGTGCTTCAAACAGCCTCGGTAGCATTCCTGTCGATGCCCCTGGCGCTGGTGCTTGAGGGGGCCATCATCCTACTCGTCGTCTCAGCCACATTCCTTGGAGTTGCATGGCAGCCAGGTGGCCAGGACCTGATCCTCCAGGTGAGCCCACACCTGGAAGATCTATCCTGGCTCCAGGAGCCTGGCAGGCTGGCAGACACACTATTGACACCCTCGATCATTGCGGTAGCCTATGTTCTTATAGCTGGTCTCATCCCCCTCCTGGAGGAGGCTGTCAAGACGATCGGAGTGGGTCTGGTAGCCTATCGAAGACCATCGCTGGCGCAGTCGGTTCTCTGGGGGCTGGCAGCNGGGGCAGGCTTTGCCGCCATAGAGGGAGTGCTGAACACGACGGGGGCTCTTGAGGCCTGGCTACCCGCCGTACTGCTCAGGATGGGCGCTACCTTGATGCACTGCATGACGGGTGCACTGATGGGCCTGGCGTGGCACCAGATCATCACCCGGCGGAGGTGGTCACGTGGTCTCGCGCTATATGCCGGCAGTGCAGCCATCCATGGCCTGTGGAACGGCGTTGCTCTCACCATGACCGTGATGGCGATCACAGCCGGTGGAAGCGGCATTAGCGAAGGCACCCAGGCACTGGCAGGGCTCGGCACGCTTACCATGCTCCTGCTTCAACTCGGCCTTGCCCTCTGCATGGCCGGCGGCCTCGCGGGAGTGCTGATGTATGCCCGTCGCAGCCTGCGGCCGGCAGCCCCAGGAATGCAAGCCCGGCCCGCGTCGATCGGCGCCCACGGGCTTGGGGGAAATGGAGATGCCACCACGAACTGAGAGCGATGAGAAATACATTCTCGACCTCGTCGCGCAGATCCTTCTCGAGCCCGACTACCGGTGGCAGCACCGGTTTCCGAGCCTGGTGGGCGACCCGGGCAAGGATGGCAAGCGCCGCCCGCTACCGGTCGATGGCTACTTTCCGCGCCATCGGCTCATTGTCGAGTATTGGGAGACCCAGCACAGCGCGCCTACTCCGATCATGGATGAGGGCATGACGATCAGCGGCGTGTCTCGCGGACACCAAAGGCGGTTGTACGATCAGCGGCGCCAGTCCTGGGCCGACGCCAACGGCTTGAGACTGGTCATCCTGGATCACCGCGGATTCGAGACCGATCCCCAGGGCCGGCTCCGGCGCGATCCGGCACGGGATCGGAGAATCGTGGCCGAAGCGTTACGCTCTGCTGGCGTATTGGACGAACCAAGGCGAGCCCAACTTGATTTGGCTACCTATCTGCGCGAAGTAAAAGAGGGATGCTTCATCTGCCGGCTGGTTGAGGGCGATCCAAGCCTGCCCCCTCACCAAATAATCTGGCGTGGCCAGGATGCTATAGCGTTCCTAAACCGCCTGCCCACCGTGTTTGGCTCAACCCTTGTAGCCCCAATCAGTCATCGGGAACAAGTGACAGGTGACTTTACGCTGCACGAATACTTGGCCCTGCAACGCATTGTCCACGCCGTTGCTGAGGCCGTGAGGCAGACGCTAAATCCGGAGAGGCTGTACATCCTCTCACTCGGCAGCCAACAGGCGAACGCTCATGTCCACTGGCACATTGTCCCCTGCCCCGCAGAGACTCCGCTCAAGGAACAGCAACTTTCACTGCTCAACGCCGAGGAACGGGGCATTGTCGAGCTTGACCCTGAAGAAGCAGAAGCACTTGCCGCCCACCTGCGAAGCAAGCTGCCTCGCTGGATGCAACGGCTCTCGGTCTGAGCACACCCCCCTACTTGGCTTTTCTTTTAGTCGCTCGGGCGCACTACCAAGACGGGCCGCGAGGCGCGGGTGACGATCTCGCGCGTGAGATCCCCCAGCAACACGCGCACAATCCCGCCCGAAGATCTCGAAGAGCCGAGGACTATTAGATCGTGGTCGCCCAGCATGCCCTCGCGAAGGACCTCGTCGGCAACGATGCCGCGGCGCAGCTTCAGTTCGGAGACTTCACACTCGGCCTTGACAACCTGGGCAGCCCATTTCAGTTCCCTGGATTTGTCGGTATCGGACTGTAGCAGCTCTGCCAGCGTCTCCTCCATCTGTTCAAGCCCGGTGTACATAGATGGCAGTGCATCAATGACGTGAAGCACGGTCGCCTGCGCCTCTGCCCCACAAGCCAGTGCCGCCCCTGCCCACACGGGTAGATGGCCTTGCTCGGTGCCTGAGGCGCATATCAATACGCGCGAGAGACTAGGACGACTGCCTTTCACAATGAGCACGGATGAAGTGGCATGCTCGACTATCCGCATGGCGACGGAGCTCAGGAAGCGATGCTGGGACCGCTGCTTGCCAAGAGCGCCCAGGGCGACCAGATCATAGGTAGCTGCCGCCATCTCGGCTATGACGATGTCTTCTGGATTGCCTAGCTCGAGTTTGACTTGCACAGTGAGACCGGCTTCCGCCAGCTCAGCTGCAGCCTTGTCCAGGAGCTGTTCAAGCGGCTCAGTACTCGCCTTCCGGCGGTTTATGCCCAGCAATGTGACCTCGGCAGAAAGCGCCCTGGCCACCTCCTGTGCAAACTGCAGCGTAGACTTGCGCTGTTTTGAGCCAATGGTGCAGATCAGCATGTGCATAGAGCATTCCTCACAGCATACTCGGAATAGGTGCCTAGTGCCCGCCCAAGACGCCAAGCAGCCTCAAAATCACCAGGGTCGCACCCGTAAATGGTAGCACCGAGAAGAAGAGACGGATGCGAGGACCGGCAAAGAACCTAGTGGAAACCGCCCCTATCTGCGCGCCTATAGCTGCTCCGGTTCCCATCACCAAGGCCATCAATACATCCACATTGCCCTTGAGACCATGAGTTACCGTGCCGAACCCGGCCGATATCACGACCTCAAAAAGATCGGTTCCCACAGCCACGTGGGTAGGCACGCCGAGCAGATAGATCATCAAGGGCATGCGTATGAAGCCTCCACCCACACCCAGAACGCCAGCAAGCAGTCCGGTCAGAAAACTCACGCCAAGGATAACCCAAAGGGAAATCGCCTCAATGCCCGAGGCAGGGAGTGATATGATTGGTGGCAGCCGGAAGCGCCGGACCTGCCGGGTAACTCCCTCGAAGGCAATTGCCTCATGGGCATCCATCCGTTCTGTGCGCACCAACTGCAGCGCGCGCAAGCTTTCCCAGGCCGTAAAGGTGCCGATGGCCAACAGGATCACAACGTAAGCGATGCCAATAACCATGTCGATGTTGCCTGTAGACTCGAGACCCTCGATTATACGCGCGCCGATCTCGATGCCGGGTACAGTTCCCAAGACCATCAACAGGCCAAGGCGGATGTCCACATGTCCGAGGACGCGATGCCGGCGGGCAGCCACTATCGACTTGCCGGTCATGTGCGCCAGGTCGGTGCCCACCACAAAGTTCATGGGCACGCCGATCAGGAACATCATGGGGCCAGCAAGAAAACCTCCGCCGACGCCAAAGAACCCTCCCAGCAGTCCCACCAGAAAACCCACACCTGCCAAGAATATGGGATTCACCGTTACATCGGTTATGGGGAAGTACATGAGCCTCTCCAGTTATTCCAACTGATCCAAGCCCAGGAGGCCCATGATAAAGGACGTGACCGCTTCCAGCAGAACAGCCTGCGCCACGATGAGTGCGAGGGCAAGGAAAGCATACAGCGTCAAGTTGCTTGAAAAGAGATCGTTTAGCGGCTCTCCCAACAGCCGAAGAACCACGAAAAAGTAGGCTACAACCAAAGCTGCATAGATGGCCAACTCTATCAAAAAGTTGCCGATCATCTTTCTAACGACGGGATTCTTCATCTTCTCCTCTGTCGTTTGCTCAGCCAGATTGCTAGCTCGACCCGTGGCTAATCCTAACACAGTTTCCCGTAGCTGTCAACGGTTCGATTTGCCCGATGTCAGGCACAGGTCCACATTTGAGTTTCGGGAGTGAATGTGGTATAATGTATAACAGTTAACCAGCCTGGGGATGAAATGGCTTCGACAGGGGAGGCTGGGCTGGGACTGCAAGCCGAGGCGCCTGGACCGCGTTAAAACTGGGCAAAAACAAAAGTGCCAAACAGAGCACTCAACCCGCTATGGCGCTCGCCGCGTAAGCGGTAGCTAAATAGCTTGACCGCTTGACGGTCACGTCCGCCCTTTCCCTCCCCCGGGGGTAAAGATTGGTGGGCGACAGCAAACCGGGGGTGCCGTCCCGCGTACGCCGATAGGCGGGACCACAGGCAGGACACCCAAGTGTCCTGTATCGGCTGACCTGAGTAGCAGCCTGTTGGCCGGCGGCTCCTACGGTGAGAACTAGAAGGTCAACTAAGCTTGTAGTATGTTCCTTCTCGAATCTTCTGGACGCGGGTTCGACTCCCGCCATCTCCACCATCAAGGGGAGTGGAAATCATTCCGCTCCCCTGTTACATTCTAACCTCACAGTCTCTTGGATCTTTCGGGAGAAGGAGACATAGATGTCGAAAGAACTCACACATGTCATCAAACGGACCGGCGCCATCGTCCCGTTCAATCCCCAGCGGATCACTAATGCTATCTACAGGGCGGCAGTAGCCGTTGGAGGGCGTGATCGGGCGACTGCCGAGGCTTTGACCGGACAGGTAATCGACATCCTAAAAGAGAGGGTTCGTCCTGGGCAATACCCAACTGTCGAAGAGATACAAGACATTGTTGAGAAGGTACTCATTGAAAACGGACACGCCCGTGTGGCCAAGGCCTATATCCTCTATCGAGAGGACCGTGCCAGGCGCCGCAGAGAGAAGGCAGGCCGCGGGTATCGGGAAACAGGCAATATCCCGTGGCGCAAGATCTATGAGGTGCTCCGCTGGTCCATCGAACATGATTTGCACTCAGTCAGCAGGCTAAACGCACGGGTCCAGCGAGGCGAGTTTGGCAACATCATACACGAGTGCGAGCGAGCCTATGAAGAGGATATCGACACAGCGGCCCAGCTCATCGCAGATCGCAAAGAGTCTATCAGGCTGGTCATCATTGCCGGGCCCTCTTCCTCCGGCAAGACGACGACAACGATCAAGCTGGGCGAACGCCTGTCGAGGATCGGCCTGAGCTTGGTAGCGCTGAACGTCGACAACTACTTTTTCGATCTTGAGCTCCATCCCAAAGACGAATTCGGTGACTATGACTTTGAAACGCCACAGGCACTGGACCTTGAGCTGATCAACCAGCACCTGGTCCGGCTCATAGAAGGCGAAGAAGTCCTGATCCCTTTGTACGACTTTAAGACCGGGAAGCGCCGTGACAATGCCACCCCCATGCAACTTGGACCGAGTGATATCATCCTGATCGACAGTCTCCACGGCCTCTACCCCACCATGACCGAGGATGTGGACAGCGACCACAAGTTCCGGCTCTACATCGAGACGCTCCTGCAGATGGAAGATCCAGAAGGGCGCATGATCCGCTGGACAGACCTGCGACTGATGCGTCGAATGGTGCGCGATGCCAGTTACCGCGCCTACGATCCCCGCAGGACACTGGAGCACTGGCATTATGTGCGCAGCAGCGAGATGCGCAACATCATTCCCTACGCCAACACGACTGATTACATCATCAACGGGGCTCTGTCATACGAACTCCCGGTCATGCGATGGCGCCTACTGGACGATTTCGCGCAATGGGCCAAGGACTATGAAGGAGACGCGTTACGCGTAGATGCCTACACGCGGGCACAGCGCCTTCACAAGCTTCTGCAAGCTGTGGCACCGATTGAAGAAGAGGCCGAGCGTTTGATCCCTGATGACTCCCACTTGCGCGAGTTCATTGGTGGAAGCCAGTACGAGTACTAGGAATGCAGCTACTCGCTCGGCGGTCGATCGAGCAGCTGCTGCGCACGCTTCCAGTCGGCTGCGGTGTTGACATTCACGAAGGATAGACCGAGAGGATCCAGCCTGTCGATGGTGGGCTGCTCCACGTAGAACACATCCACCTGATCGAGGAAAGCAGCGATCCGTCTCCGCCCCTGCGCCAGTACCGAGGCCATGAAGGGCAAGCATTGCTTCCTATAAACAGCGTGGAGAGGCTCCAACAAGCCACCCTCTAGCCGGGGAACGACTGCATCGTGTCCTGCGATCTTGTCCACCAGAACCCTCAGAAGCGACATGTTCAGAAACGGCATATCACTTGCGACGGTTAGCGCTGAGGGGTACGTCGCTGCCGTGAGCCCCGAGTAGATCCCCATCAGTGCGCCTTCGCCCGGACGTTCATCGGGCACAAACCGGACGCCGAGTGCCAGGTGCTCATAGTCCTCTGGACTGTTGGTTACAACAATGACATCGTCGCTGAGCGGGGCCAGCTTTTGCACAACGCGCGAGAGGAGGGTCTGCCCATCCAGCTCCAGAAGTGCCTTGTCGATGCCCAGCCGCCGGCTATCGCCGCCGGCCAGGATCACAGCACTAATGCCCTGGGGTGACAGTGCTATCGGATCATTGATCATGCTGGTAGTCTAATTCAGAAGGCTCTTTTGTCGCCCGAACACAGTGCATCCGGAGAATCAGAAGCTCACCTTCAACTACAGCTTTCGCCTAGATCAAAGGCGCTGGGGATCGTCGCAGTCGACAATCCCCAGCGCCTCTGCTGGCAGCGATCGGTTCGAAGCGGTCTACGCGCCCTCGTCCATCCTCGTCTGCACATACTCAACGACTTGGCCCACGGTCTTGAACTCCTGAGCCTCTTCGTCCGAGATCTCCCCCCCGAACTCGTCCTCAAAGGCCATGATCAGCTCGACCAGGTCCAAGGAATCGGCCTCCAAGTCCTCTCGGAATCGCGCCTCGGGCGTGACCTTCTCATCTTCGACGCCAAGCTGTTCGACGATGATTCCCTTGACTTTTTCGAACATATCCATGCTTCTTTCACCTCCCAGAGATTGTGCTTGCCACGCTTCCATAAATCTACTGCGTTTGGGTATTCTACCAGGGATAGTCTGGCATGTCAACTTGCTTGACATTCCGTACTACCCTTGGTAAGATGCCACCACGTCATCTAACACCCTGTCCAGGCGGCGGGGGGGAGGGAGAGATGCTGGAGCGCCGCAAGTCCGAACACCTGCGCATCAACTTAGAAGAAGATGTAAGCTTTCCCAGCCTCAGGACCGGCTTTGAGCGCTACCGCTTTGTTCACAACGCCCTCCCAGAGATCGCCCTCGAGCAAGTTGATACGACGACAACATTTCTTGGCAAGAGACTCCAGCTCCCCCTCCTTATCTCCTCCATCACCGGCGGCACGGCGGAAGCTCAGCGAATCAATTTCCACCTGGCAGAGGGTGCCCAGGCAGCGGGGATCGCCATGGGTTTGGGTTCACTTCGTGCTGCCCTCGAGTCCCCACAGGTGGTGGACACCTTTCGCATTCGCAGAATCGCACCAGACGTCCTGCTGTTTGCCAACTTGGGCGCCGCCCAGATCAAGGGAGATTCCGGTCCCAGCGCATGCCAGCGAGCAATTGACTTGACTGAGGCTGATGCGGTCATCATACACCTAAATCCGCTGCAAGAAGCGCTCCAAGTGCACGGCGATACTGACTGGCGCGGTGTGCTGGACAGCATCGAGCGCATCTGTCGGAAGATAGAACTGCCTGTCATCGTCAAAGAGGTCGGATGGGGGCTTTCTGCCGGCGTTGCCCGCCGGCTCGCAGCGGCAGGAGTCTCAGCCATTGACGTAGCGGGGGCAGGCGGAACCTCCTGGAGCCAAGTCGAGATGCACCGGGCTCCGAACAAACGTCTGCGCAGGTTGAGCGAAGAGTTTGCTGATTGGGGCCTTCCCACCGCCGAGTCGCTCGTTGAGGTTCGAGCGGCTCTGCCGGAGATTGCCCTCATTGCCAGCGGCGGTCTAAGGAACGGCATGGACCTGGCAAAAGCCCTGGCGCTGGGGGCGGACCTTGGGGGCATCGCTGGTCCCTTTCTGCAGGCAGCGAACGACTCGCCAGCCGCGGTGGCCGAGCTAGCTCGGGAGATCGGCGATGTGCTGAGAACTGCTATGTTCTGCCTCGGTATACCCAAGGTCAACTCGCTAAAGAATGCACCTGTGCTGAAAACCGTATATCTTCCATCCCCCGAGTAAGGAGCACATTCGTGACCCTCGAGCGCATCACAGGCGATCTAATTCCCCTTATCGACGCGGAACTGCAGGCGATCACCCAAACTCCGCACGGCAGTCTGGCAGCGTACTATGGCATGCTCCACTATCACCTGGGATGGGCTGACGAAGAGCTGAATCAGGTGCAGACAAGCAGCGGCAAGCGGCTGCGCCCCCTGCTGTGTCTTCTGTCAAGCCGGGCGCTCGGTGGCGACACAGAACAAGCACTGCCGGCAGCCTGTGCCATCGAACTGATCCACAACTTTTCTCTGGTCCACGACGACATCCAGGATCAAAGCCAGACGCGGCGCGGGCGCCGAACGGTCTGGACGCTTTGGGGTATGAACCAGGGTATCAACGTGGGAGACGGGCTGTTCGCGCTGGCCCATCTCGCGTTGCACCGTCTCTCTGACCGCGGAGTACCGTTGAACCGGCAGCATGCTGCCGCGCATGCCCTGGACCGGGCTTGCCTTGCGTTATGTGAAGGTCAGTTCTTTGACATGGCTTTCGAGGGGCGCACCGACGTTGACCTGGACCAGTATCTGCAAATGATCGGCCGCAAGACAGCTGCCCTCATTGCCGCAGCAACGCAGGTCGGCGCCATCCTCGCCACAGATGATGCGCATGTGATCGAAGAGTGCAGGCAGTTTGGCGAGAACCTGGGAATGGCATTCCAGATCCAGGACGATCTGCTGGGCGCCTGGGGCGACGAGAAGGTTACTGGCAAGTCCGCCGCGAGTGATATCCGCGACAGGAAAAAGACGTTACCGGTGGTCTATGCTCTGAACCAAGCGCACGACCGCCACGCTGCGCACCAGCTATTGGAAGTCTATGCTGGCAAAGCCCCACTGGACGAATCGACCATCAAGTCGGTACTTGCGATCCTCCAGTCCGTTGGCGCCCGCAGATACGCTGAGGAACTGGCCCAAAGCTACCACCATCTTGCGCTGCAGAATCTTGATCAGGCCAGACTGGACGGCCCGGCCCAGGCAAACCTACGCCGCCTCGTTGCGACCTTACTTGATCGGAAGGCGTAATCGAGGGCCGCGCATCAAGCCTCGAGCAGTTTGCTGACAAGGGCCATTGCCTCGTCGCGCGTAAGGATCTCCCCCACAGCCTGTGCCTCGCGCACAGCCTCCAGCAGGATGCCGATTTGGGGACCAGGTTGCAATCCGAAGCCGGACAGTAGATCGCGCCCGTTGACCAGCGGCGGTCTTGTTGCTCGCCTCTCCTCACGTCCCAGGGCATAGTCCAACATCTGTCGAGCCAAGTTGACCAACCTGTGCCAACCACCCTCCTCTGTCTCAAAGGCATAGGTTGCCAGATGATCAGCCAGGGAGTGAAGCACCGTGTCAATGCCCGCATCCTGTGTGTCGCGGAAGAAGCGGTAGATCGAGCGTGCGGAGACGCTCTCCTGGCTCGCGAGTAGTAGCGGCCGCATATGGTTCTGCACAATAGTCTCCGCAAGACGCGCCTCAGTGCTGCTGAGCCGCAGGCGTTCGAGCGCCTCTCTAGCCATCCCGCTGCCGTGCTTATCATGGCCCAAGAAACGGATCCGGCCATCTTCTTCAGTGCGCGTAGCAGCTTTGGCCACATCGTGCAACAGCGCCGACATCTTGAGCGTCACCAGTCGTGCCCGCTCGCCAGCCAGCACACTAGTCACGTGTGCATCGAGCTGCGCAGCATAGTCCAAGAGTCCTCCCATGTACAGCCCGCGGCTCGCCTGCTGCACCTCGAGCTCGCTGCCTCCAGACGAGGCACATCCAATGGTACCCAGCAGCAGCTCGAGCGCATGAACAGTCTCCAAGGTGTGGCGGAGCGCCGGGTAGCGGTGAGGCGAGGGCTGCTCCAAATCGCGGAGAGGCTCCAATTCAGGCAAGATCACAGTTAGCAGCCCCAGTCGATCGAGCGTCTCCAGATATGGAGCCGAAACAGCACAGGCCAGGAGCTTGCTCAACTCCTCGCAGATCCGCTCTGCTGCCACGCCCGCGATTGCCGCACCATCGCGCTGGATGAGATCGGTTGTATCCGGAGCCAGCTCAAAGCCTAACTGTGCTGCAAGCCGCACTGCCCGAAGTGCTCGTACGGGATCGCTTCTGATGGCCCCCTCTGAAACGGTACGCACCACGCCTGCCTCCAGATCAGCCAGCCCACCGTGCAAATCGATCACGACCTCCGGCGACTGCACATCGATTGCAAGGGCATTGACAGTAAAATCGCGGCCGCCCAGATCTGCCACGAGGCCATCCCCGCGAAAGCGAGCAATGTCCACGTAGAGGCGCACGCCACCATGACGCCGCAAGATCGCGCGGCCAACGCTTCTGTCGATATCGAGCGGGAAATAGTCCCCCCCAAAGTGATCTGCCAGCCTCCGGGCCAGCGCTAGCCCGTTGGCATCCACAGACACATCGAGATCGTTGATCGCGCGACCCAACAACTGGTCGCGCACGCACCCACCCACCAGGTGCGCTTTGGCGTCTTGCCGTGCTAACCAGGAGATAACCTGGTTCTCTAGCTTCACCTACGGCCCCTTTCAGTCAGAGTGCATCGATTGTAGCATGACTTGGGCCTGCGATCAAACATGGGAGAGCCACACATGAAACCACCCGCTCACCGCCCGGGCTCGTCCCCACAATGCAAAAGGGCCCTCATCCCGGTCGAGAGCCCCTTGATCTACCAATGCCATGATAGTAGTCAGCGGCAACTGATCTCGATCCCAGACTTGAGCACGCGTGCAGCTTCCTCAAAGCCTGCATCCAGTGCTTTGGCGTTCATCTCCTCGGTGCCAGCCGGAACCCGCTCGGTCATGGCCTTGGTCAGAGCTTCTCGAGAAACCAACCGGCTCAGGCCGCTAACAAGACCAAGCGCGACCATGCTTGCCGTAATGCGCCTGCCCGTCACTTCCTCAGCGATCTTGCTGATGGGAATGGCTATCGCCCGGTGACTGGGCACCCTGCTCACTTTGGTCGAGTCCACCAGGATACAGCCATCATCCTTGACCCGGGCGTAGAACTTGTCGCAGGCTTCCTGACTCATGCACAGAAGCACATCAGGTAGCATGACTTTAGGATAGTCGATCTCTCCCTTGGCGATGATCACCTCGGACCGGCTT
>P_1C_Sed_1_UnCtyDRAFT_1000117_pt1 | contig 13550 bp, 6 predicted proteins | sample Pon1CUnioCityCA_6_FD_11282 | JGI IMG/M metagenome (IMG submission 11282) | reverse complement strand
AAACAACAGAAAAAAACCGCCCGCTGATTTGAAGCCCCGTGTTCAAACCGCCGGTGGTGATCCTCAGTAATGGGATGCCAGGATTAACCACAGGTGATCCTGTCTTGTCAAAGACCAGATAGAGCAAGAAGAGGATCAATCCAGTTGTGATTACGAGTCTTATACCACGCACCTTCCAGATATCTGGATGGATTGTTCTCAAGATAACAAGCAATATAATGCTTAAGAAAAATAAGAGGTAACCATTAGTCAATACAAACAACAGGATGGTGCCAAAAAGAAGCCAGATAAATTTTGTTAATGGATACAACCTATGGATAATGGTATTACCTTCCAGATAAGAAAGCTTATGCATACACGCGCCCCCTTATTTTTGAAGGAAGAAAAGTATCATATCCAAGGGCAGCCAAGGCCTGAAATGCTTTTGGTATCGGTTGATCTAGGATGATAGATCCGTGATCCAAAAACACAATTCGATCGCAGTAGCATTGTGTTAGATCAGGGTGATGATTCACAAGGAGGACAGTACCACCGTATTTCGTATAGTCATAAAGTAAAAACATCCATTTATGGCCATTTTCCAGATCCTGTCCAATTAATAATTCATCGATCAACAATAACTGCGGTGAATGGAGCATTGCTGCAACCAAGTTCAGACGACGTTTTTCTCCATAACTCAATTTCTGAGGATGGTCCTCCAATCGATTTCCAATTCCCATCTTTAAAAGCCATTCTAATGCCCTGTCCATTGAATCTTCATTCAGAATTGACAAATTTGCAGATGTGAAGGTAGCCTCATTCCAAACGGATTGGGTGAATAATTGATGGTCTGGATTTTGGAAAATGTAACCAATATCCTGAACCAGGGCAGAGGTATTTTTTCTGGATAGGGGAGCATCAAAAACCTCACAAATCCCAGAATTCAAAGAATGAAACCCCATGATAGTTTCAAGGAGGGAGGATTTACCGCTGCCATTGGGTCCCATCAAGGCAACAAACTCCCCGTGTTTGAGGTCTAAGTCAATTTGATTCAGGATTTGTTTTCCTTCAATGTTGACAGTTAGTTTTGATAATTTCACAATTTCAGCAGACACCTGGCTTCTGGCACCTAATTGAACCGGAGGATAAAGGGTCGATTTTGGAATGCCGCCTTTTATGAACTCGATATCTTTTTGTGGGGTAATTTTCCCCTCCTCCAGTTGATAAAAATCAGGTTCGAGGGGTATTAATTGGGATAATTTGTGTTCGATGATGATAACCGTTATATTGCGATTTTCCCGGATTTGGTGGAGTGTTTCAAAGACATGCTTTGTGGCTATGGGATCTAAATTGGATGTGGGTTCATCCAGGATCAGAACATCAGGCTCATGGGCTAAGAGTGATGCAATCGCGATTTTTTGTTTTTCTCCGCCAGATAAGGTTGCTAAATCACGATTTTTTAAATTCTCTCCCTGTACAATTTCCAATACCCGATCTATTCGCTCTTCAATTTCATTCGGTTCTGTACACAAGTTTTCAAGCCCAAAGGCGATCTCATCCACGACAGTCAGGGTACAAAACTGGTCTTCAGGATTTTGTTGAACGTAAGCCACATAATCACAGGCTTTGAATATTGGCAGTTTGGTCATATCCTGCCCGTTGACCAGGATATTCCCCTTGTATTCGGGGTGTTCGTCTTGAAATAGAAATCCAGCCAGTGCTTTACCCAGGGTTGACTTGCCGCTGCCAGATTTACCATAGATTACCACAAAGGCGCCTGGCTCAATCCTGAGGTTAATTTCTCGAAGAACAGGCTGTGTCTCCCCTGGATATGAATAAGAAAAACTTTCAATTTCTATCAAGGGCATTGATTTTTCACTCAATGATTATTTCTTTCAGGGGATAGATGCGCACCTCGCCAGACATCTCCGCCAATGTAAAAGCAATCCCGTCTTCTTCAATAATGCTGAATATTCTCAGATCATCATTATTCTGTATTTCTGTCCAGCTTAATTCAAAAGACTCACTTTCTGATCGAAAAATGATGGTATTTGGCTGTTCTCCAGAGAGATTAGCCTGGATAACCTTCCAAACAGGTACACCCTGAAGTTTTTTTGATCCATTGGGAAGAGATATTTGTGTGCTGTCCATATCAGATACCCAATTATCGGGGTCGAATTGTTTATTCTCCCCGCTTGGAATCAGGATGGATAATCCTTCTGCTTCAATGATTGATAATCTTGACACATTTCGAACCCAGGCTTTACTGCTTTTGGGACCTACAATGTCGAATGAGGCATTGTTTCCTTTCCCCTCCTGAACCATCAGGATATTTGGATTATTCTCCAATTCTTCAAAACTTATTAGGAAAGCATAGCCATCAGAGGCTTCTATGAGGAGGGTATCTGCATTTTGATTTGGGTTTGCATATTGGACGATGGGAAAAAGAGGATATCCACGATATTCAGTCATCACCCCGCGATAGTCCATTTCTCGGCTTACCTGCTCAACTTGGCTGTCATCATCGGGAAATGCATATGGATTCTCTACCGCACCTTCAATTTGTATCCTTTGTGGGCCTTGTAAATTGATGCGCAAGAAAACTGCAGTGGATGCAGCAATAATCGATATGCCTAATAATATCCACCAGCCGATATTGCGTTTTTGGATCGTTTTTTCTGGAATTTTAACAACTCCAGCTTTTGATAAGGTATTGACCAATAAGTAGGGAAGGATACCGGCAAAGATCAGACCCGAGAATAAGGCGACAAAGAAAAGAAGGATGATGGCAGTCATCCCCAGGATATTCTGAGGCAGGGTAGCGAAGATTTGAAATACGAGCACATTTGATGCTGTTGCCAATCCACCAGCAACGATATAGGGCAGCAAACGCTTTTTTTGGGAAAAGATGAAGAAACCAAAATCGACCAGGAGTCCCGCAACGAGATCTACCAACAATATGATCACGCCATGGCTGTTGCCGCTCATCAGTTCAACAACACCTTTAAGAATCCCCGTGATTGTCCCTGCGCCAAGTTTTCTCAGGATACCCATTGAAAGCACAATCCAGAGCACATGAAAGCCAGCAGCCCATTGGCTTGCTCCTGGTGTACCAAGGGCAGCATGAACAGCATCATTAACAGCGTTGATATAAGTGCTGGTGACACCGCCTAATGCCGCGAGGACAGCCATTATTAATAAGTCACGGGTTGTAAAATGGCGAAGCTGTGTCGATTTATTTTCCTCAGACAAGAAAAAACTCCTTTTCGCTGGATTGGAAAGGAGCATGTGAATTTCTTTCGACATTCGTTGAATAATCGAAGAAAGATCATCTCCTTTCCAAACACGGGAGGCGAGAAAGTTTCCTTTCTCACCCTATCGGTCAGATAACCATGGCCTTGCTTTAGGTAAAAAGACTCGAAGATGGTAAATTATGCAATTGTTAACATTTTAACATATGAAGTCACCTGGTCAAGGTGCTGAATATCATACAATCATTGTGAGATTGATTTACTACTTACTTAAAGTCACTTAATGCAAAGTGCCCCCGGGAGAGAGGGGCACCTTGATCTATGGGGCATTTTAGAGACATTCAGGAGATTTGAATGGAATGCCGCCTTAAGATTATCTCGAAGTTGTAAACTTAACTAATTTTCCATTTTTGTTGAATGTCATTCGAGCAAAATGGTGATGTGCAATTTTTTGATCTGCATCGATTGATTTTTGTAAAGTGACAACATAACGTTCTGGATCATTACGCTTACTGTTTGTTTGGCTATCTTGATTCCCGTAAGATTTATTCATTTTAATTTGTGCGTTTTGGAGACCTGGAAGATAACTCTTGACAATTTTCTCAACTTCCCTGCTAACACTATTTGGCAGGTTATCCCCATGATATTCTTGCTCCATATCAGAATCGCTAATTGTCTTTACATCAGGATGGGATTTAACCCTTACTAAAGGCTTTGGTAAGGATTGGCTGCCGTCAAGGACTGCTAATGGATCTCCGAAAAGGATGAAGGACAGGATTGTTTTTTGATCTTCACCATCGAGAAAACCTTGTTTTCTTGTCATTTCTTCAACAAGGTTCAGTTTTGCCTGCATTAAGGCATATCCAGCCGCTTGACCTTCCATTATCTGGCTCCAAAATGCCTCGGCAAGGTAATCGGCAGCAATTAATGGGGGCATGACTGACCCGTAAGCGATACAGGTGGAACCAATAAAAGATTTGGTCCCCGAATCCAGGAATTTTAACGAGATTGCTTCTTCATGGTGTTTTTCAATGATATTAGCACCATAACATGCTTCTGAAAAAACAAACTTCGGTGATTGGATATGATCATTGTAAATGCTGGGGCTTAAGGCAATGGGGTAGTCTGGTCCTGTTGATTGGGATGAAAAGTCTTTTTGTCCATACCAGTTTGGGCCATCTTTAATTCCATGGAGGTTAAAATAGCCAATTTTGTTTCCGTTTGAATCCTTCATCGGCAGGCTGCCGGAATGAAGAGGCGGCGATAACTGAAGTTCATTTCCACTTGCGGTTTTGTAAACTTCCCTGGATGCTTCCTTCCAAATCTCTGCAGAATAACCGAGGTTTTGATCGGTACTTCGTTTTCTATTCAATAGTGATAGAAGTTCTAATACCCAGGTGAAGATTGATGATAAGGTTTTCGCGGACGTTTTTGCTTTTTTCGATTTTTGCTTGTATTGGTATATTAAGGCTCTGATTTGGGATAACAGCAATCCAGCATCGGAGCCTTTTTCTCCAGGCAATCGTCCGACAGGCCACTGTGGGATGAAATAGTTTTCGTCAATGGTTCCATAAGGATTATCTGATGGAACATCCAGGTCATTATCATTGGTAGGATTTGGTAAATGGTGATAAGGTACTATTTCAGGTCCTCCAATGATCAATAATGCACCGATCATTTCACCTTGTTTTTGAAGAAAATTATCAAGGTCTGTCAATGATAATTTAACCTGCCATGCGTCAGCGCTAATTATCGGCTTGAGCCCCAATCGTGTCATCGCTGCTGAGTCATCCGGATAAAATATCATTCCATCCCAATCGGGCATACCTTGAATTAGGCTGATGAGCTCCTTGAGTAAATTATCAATGACATCCGCTGTATTGGGTCCATATACGGTCTCGAGGTGTTTTCTTGAGGATAAAATTACATACACCGGAAATCTGTTGTCAGTTCTTTCTAAATCGAGTTTTTTGATTCGTTTTGCTATTTTTAAAAATGCTTGTTGAATTTCATCAACATCCTGATTTTTGATTTGCTTAACCTGTTTAGATTTTCGAATTACCTTTTTGGGATGAAATTCTTTTTCCTTCTCTGTGTTTTTTTCTTCATCATGGGAGATCTTAATTTTCTGTGTGTCCCCAAAAATAATTTCATCCACTGGTTTGATTTTCTGTGGGGAATGTTTAAATTCAGGAACACTTAAGGTGCCGGCATTTAATTGGTTCCATCCGAGAAAACTGCTTATTGATGCTGGTATTGGCAAATCAAAGTATGCTTCAAGTTGATCAGGCCATAGATCTCTGAACCGGTGATCATTGCCTAACAACCTTGTGATTACCTGCCCCGAATTATCATGGGCTTCAACCCAATGTAATCTCTCGACTGCAGCAGATTCCTGACTCTGGCTCATTTCAGAAAGGGCTTTTATGATATTAATTTGCAAGCACTTCGGCCATTTTTCATAGTAGATATCGCTGAGGTTGTTAAGCATCTCCTGATTTTGAATATTATTGGCAATATTTAGGTGTAAAATCGCTGGAATGGGTGTTGGCGGTTCTTTTAGAATCGATTGATGAATAAATTGCAGAGCTTCCAAGGGGTTTCCTTGTTCAAACTTTGATCTCGCCTGCCACAATGGGGGTAGCCAGGGCTCCTGATCATCGACCTGCTGATTGTTCTTGATTAAGTAGTTATACATTGCTTTATAGCGATTATTTTGATCTTTTCGAAAGGAAAGTCCACTTAATGCTTTTATAGGCTCGAGAAACTGAGGGTCCAACTCAACAATACTTTCAAACAACAGCTTTCCCTGTTCGACCTTTCCCGATTTTTCGAATGCAAGTGCCTGGTAATACTTCACATATAGATCACCCGGATAATTGACAAGCCAAAGCATTGTCGCCTGTTTGGCGAATTGATACTCTTCGCATTGATAAGCAGCATTCAAAATAGTTAGGAATCGATAGCGATCTATAGTTCGGGAGTAACCTGTTTTTTGATAAGAATTTGTCATTGTTAGTTCGCCTCTCGCAAGTTGTTGATCAGGTTCAGTGCAGTTACCATGCCAAGTTGGCGGACGATATTTGCATCATTCGGGGCATATTTTTTAGCCTGTCTAAGCATTGCTTCAGCACCCATATAATCTTTACGTTCTTTAAGCGCTAAACCTGCAAAGTAATATGGGCGTGAGTCGGATGCATCTGCATGTGTAGCCTTCTGATAGATTTCTAAGGCTTTATCTATCTCACGACGATCCTGGTAAGTTTTTCCCATTTCAATATAGGCATCAATCATATTTGGATCAATGGTGATGGCATCGGAAAAATGGGATAAGGCCTGGTCCAATTGACCGTTTTTCCGTTGTAATCTCCCCAACATCAGATGTAGCTGTGCCTGGCCAGGGATTATTTTCAAAATAGTTTGAGCAGTCTCTTCTGCTTTTTTTAGCCTATTAGTTTGAATCAGCCAATCGATAAGGGTTGTTAGGACAGCAGGATCTTCTGGCAGATCATGGGCTAGTTGTATAAGATCTGGTAAAACCGCTTCGGTACCTTCCTGATCCCTCCTTATTTTTAAAGTCTCGAGAAGGATTTCTTTGTTTCCTTTGTGTTCATGTGAAGCCTTTTCCAAGGTTTCAAGCGCTGATTTGAATTTTCCTTGCTTCCTTTGCGATCTTGCCAGCAAGATAATGGCATCACTGGAATTACTATCTCTCTCGATTATCCCTTTTGCAATTTCTTCAGCTTCTCTAAATTGATTTGTCTCGAATAAAAATTGGGCTTCTTTCACAGCAATATTTTGGTCGTTTGGATTTAATTTGGCTGCATTGTGAATATTTTTTGTAGCTTCATGTACATAGCCAAGGCGTCGGTTTACATCTGCCATTTTTAACCATATGCCGGTGTCATTTGCATTCAATGTGGCACTGTGTTCCAAATCCTGTTTTGCACCAGAAAGATTGTTGATACTTAAATTGATTTCAGCGCTTTCTTCCCAAAAATCAGCATTTTCTGGTTGATTCTCTATTGCCTGAGAAATATGTTTTGATGCCTTATCATGGTCTCCAATTCTCTTACACAAGTTTGCAGCAAATGCATGCCAGTCAGGTTCTTCTTGCCAGAAAGCCAGAGCGGTTTGAATGGACTTTAGGGCTTGCTCGGGTTGGTCCTCTTGAAGCATTGCCAATAATGCGTGATTTATGGGGTTGGAAGTATCGAATTCAAGCGCTTTAGAGACATATTTCTCAGCTTCAGCCTTACCATTTTTGAAGGCATAGATGCTGTAAGCCTGGAGGATTTTTGGGTGGTTTGGGTATGTTTCAAGGATTTTTTTTGCTAATTTTTCATCCTTTGTGAAGAGGATAACGGACGCTGCTTTGTCAGGTGATCCCAGACAAAAATCAGGGTTAAGGTTCAGGTGCCATTCACCTGAAAGAGATGCTGAGATTCGAGCCTGGCAGCATAAATAATCTTCTTTCGGAAGGTATTCTCTCAGATTATCCAATAATAAACTGGAGATTTTTTGGAATTTTTCTGAAAAGATCGTCTTTCCTGGCGAATGATTTCTTATCGATAATGTTTCTGCTATTTGTTGATTTTCTGCAGAATCAATGATCGATTCTGCAAATCGCCAGTTGTAAAACGGCTGGTTATCAAGGATATGCCAGGCTTTTTCGTGAATCTGCACAGCCGATAATTTTTTATCTTGCTCCCGAGCAGCTTCTGCAAGGCTGATAAGGTTACGTAATTTTCTGAACAGGATATTTAGATCCTTGGACTGAAGATCTGTTAGAGTATTTTGATAGACTTCATTTGCTTCATCATATAGGCTTTTTGCCCTTTCAAAATCACCCTTAATGCTGGATAATCGGCTTTGTATTGCGAGATATCTTGGATATGTCCGATTTGCCGGTGATAATTTGATGTTAATTTCCTCAGCCTCATCAAGACGTTCTTGGGAAATGAGCCATTCAATTTCAGAACAAACCAAATCCAATTTGTCGATATTCAATGCACCTTTTTTAATGTCATCATTGAGATTGATTTCCAATTCTTTCTTGATGCTTTCAAAGTCAAGAGATTGGATGTAGCAATCAAATTTTGCACATTTGATCTCATCATTTTCAGGGAAGAGATCGGCTGCTTTAATTAAATTGATTTTGGATAATTCAAAATTACCTAAAACCCGACTTAATTGACCCATGCGGAAAAGATAACCAGCATATGTGAAATCCTTGGTGTATAGCAGGGGGGATAGATCTGTTTTATCTCCATTATTGTTATTATCACTAAGAGATTCTGAGATCTTTTCTCCAAAGGCTGCCAGGGTTCTATAAGCTAATTGGTATTGTCCTAAGTTGCTCTGGATGTCAGATTTGACTAAAGATAGTTGGGGGAATTCTTTGAGCAATTTGTCATCGATATTAAGCAATTCCAGAGCTTCTTTTGGTCGGTCAACAAGAAGATATGCCGATGCAAGGTCTAAATAAAAAATTGGGATAAAGTCGTTTTCCCTTTTGATGGCTTCTTCCAAAGCCTTCGCAGCAAGCTCTAATTCATTAATTCGCACACATGTATATGCTGTTTGATGAAGTTCCTCAGGTTTGGTTTCAACTTTGGAGATCAGATCGTTTAGATTGGTTATTGCTTCCTGATGTGAACCTATTAAAATAAAGGTCTTCGCAAGCTCCAATTTGATTTTCGGTTGATGGGGGTCTATTTGTAATGCATCCTTTAAGGCTTTAATTGCCTCCTCGGGTTCATTATTTTTATTCTTAAAATTTGCATACCAGAGGATGTTCTGCAGATCCCGAGGTGCCAATTTTAGCGAAGCCTGTGCCAGATCATTTGCCTTTGATGATAGATTTGCTTTTTGATAAGCTTCCACTAATCCGTGTAAGATAAGAAGATTATCAGGTTGCGATGATCCTGCGTCCTGGAGAGCGGCTAACCCCATTTCAAATTCTCCAAGTGCTGTCGCTGTTTTTCCCAACCCATAATTAAGCCGCCAATCCTCTGTTCCTTTTTCGGTTTTATCTTTGGGAGACATCTCTCGATACATGCCCAGGGCTTTGTCAAAATTTCCTTTTAAGCGCTCAACATCAGCCAGGTGTAATTTTAAATTAGGATAACTCGGGTTGAGATCAAACGATTTCTTCAATATCCGGGCTACTATTTCAAGATCATTGCCAGGTATTGGGTCAAATGACATCTCGTGTTTATCAAGGATTAATCTTGCCGCTTTCATCACGGTTTCTGCATCTTCTGGAAAATGATCTGCTGAAAACAGCAAGATTGGCTCGGCGGCTTCCCTTTTATTCATCGAGAGCAGAATATCTCCCATGAGCCTGGCGATGTGGGGATGCTGTTTATAATCATCTTTGAATGGCTGTAATAAATTCCAGGCAGCCTCATATTGTTTTAGTAGATGATTTGCTTGAGCAAGATAAAAAATCCCCTCCACATTTTCTGGATCGATATCATTTGCCTGTTTTAAATGGATCAGTGCTTGATCGAAGGATTTTCTATTAAGAAATTCTTTACCCAAACGGCGCAATAATTTTGGCTCATTTGGTAAAGTCTGTGCGCCTTTTTTCAAGATTTCAAAAGAGCGGTCAATTTGTCCATTTTCCTCCCATAAGTGAGCCAATGTCAGCCATGTGTTTGGTTCTTCAGGAATCATTTCCACAACTTGTTCCATATGCTGGATTGCCTTGATGATGTCCCCTTTGGACATAAAACTTTCGCCTAAGAGGATCAGAGCCTTAGGGTTTTTTGATTCTTTTTGCAAAATATTCTGGCAAACGGAAATGGCAATATCAACTCGATCAGTTCTTAGGGCAGACTCAGCAAATCTTTCAAGGTCTTGAGTTGTCGGTGTTGTAGTAGACTTTACGAGATTTTGTAAGATTGAAAATGCTTCATCCCACCGATTCTTTTTGCTATAGAGTCGCGCAAGGTTTTGTTTATGTTGATTATGATCAGGTTCACGTCTCTCCAAATATGATGTTAACTCAAGGGCTTTATCAATGTTTTCACTCTTTTCATAGATATCTCTAATTTTTTCAACTATTTCGAGGTCATTTAAATTAACCTGAAGGACATCATCAATCATATCCAAATGCGATTTAATATCTGCATGTGAGACGACGGTCTCCAATAATTTATTGGTATCGTCGAATTTTGCTTTATGAACATAATAAGGTGCAAGGATGGTAGCCTTTTTATTTTTTTTGTTAAAACCGATAGCATTGATCGTGGAGGTAGCCTTTGAGTCGAGATTCTTTTGGATTTGTATATCCAGTATTTGTTTCTCAGCAGAATTTTCAAGGAAATCAAGTTTTTCCGCTGCCTCATCAAATTTGCCTAAATCTATCAAATTTTGAATAAAGAAGTATTTGGCTGTCTTTGAATTTGGAACATCGTTCATCAATCCCATCCATAAAGAAGAAGAAATTTGACCCTTTTGACTCTTTATGGATTGGAACAGAGTCTGTGATTTAAGAAAATTCAACAAATCATATGCATTTTGATATGCTTCTGCTGATTTTTGTTCATCCCCAATGTAAAAATAAAAAGCACCTAAACGATTAAAATCTTCAGGAAGGTCGTAGCGAATTTCTTTTTCCAACGGATCAANATCCGGGGTATTTGTTCTGAANGCTTCAAAATNGGAAAAAACNGATGCAAAATAATCGGTATTTGTCCTGGTTTCCATTAAATTTTTTGCAAGGGTTTTCCTGAGATCTTCTCTTTTAAAGTTTTCCAGCCACTTAAGTCCTTCAAGTTGGAGGTCAATGGATCTGTTGACAAATAAACCAAAAAGGAGGTCCATCAATTGTTGGTCTGACATTGCATTTGACAAAAATGCATGGATAATGATAGGGACAGACCCAATGAGAATATTATGATTATCCGACTGGAAAAAATCTGCCACGAATTCATCAAAGTCAGGGCATAAACTGAAAAGACAAGAAAATGGTGTTCGCCAGACTTCCAATAATTTTATGGTGTCATGTTTATGCGAATTAAAAATTGTATTTTTTGAAATTCCCTGCCAGCCCCCATTTTGGAGTCTCATTTCCCTTAGTGATAAGGCAACCAAACCTGCAGAAATCAAATCTGTTGGCGCTAAGCCTGTGTTTTTTACTGTCTCAAAGGTTTGGGCAGCCTCCAATTTAAGTTCATCGGGTAAAGTTGTTTCGATTTCGCCTAAATTTTCAACAGGTTCATTTGCAGTTTTGTTAATCAACCAGTTGATGATATTTCCAGGTTTGAAAGTTTCCAGGTCAGGTTGTGATGTTTGGAAATATTCTAAACTTTTTTCATCTTCCTGAACAAATTGCCAGACAAGAGGATCTTGTTGTAAGCTGCTGACCAGGGCTCGACCCTCTGATGGCGAGAATTGCTTCCTGATTAAATCAAGCAATACCTCTAAAGGCATGGCGATCTCCTTTTTTGTTTATAAATGGAATGAATTAGGGTGTGATACCCAGGTTTCTTGATATAAAATAAGCTGTTGTCAGGAGTGTAATACCAAGGAACACCAAAAAAACGCCAATGCCTGTATTGGATTTAGATAAATCATGCAGTGCGTTAATTAAGGCTGAAGCATTTCCAACGAGGCCAGCAATGTTCTCAGTTATGCCTTTATCAGCTAATTTGGTTGTCTGTTTCGCAATGGTTTGAATATCACGGCCAATTGCCTGGCGAGTCAGGATAAAAATACTGATTACCATGACAATGAGTCCAAGGATGAACAAGACCGTTGCCATGGTTATTTGAAACTCGAATGGGGTACTGAACATAAAAACACCTCCTGATAATTGTCTCTGGAGGTGTTGTTGCAATATCTATGCCAATTATTTATTACATTTGATGGTTGATTATGCTGAGTAGTTTGTTCTAATCTCTGAAGGCAGGTGAAGAATATCGATCGCGGGGTCATCACAAAAAATGATGGCACGTTCCAGGGCATTTTTTAACTCACGGATGTTTCCTGGCCATTCATATTCAATTAATGCTTGCATTGCACGGGGTGTAACATCCCGAATATTTGTACCCATCGACATGTTTTCCTGTTTCAGCAATAACCCAACTAATTCGGGGATATCTTCTTTGCGTTTTCTGAGGGGTGGGATGTCAAGATCAACAACTTTTAAACGATAATATAAATCCTGCCTGAAATCACCCCTATTTATCATTTCTTTCAAGTTCTGGTTTGATGCTGCAATTATCTGAACATCAACCCTGATGAGAGTTGTTCCCCCAACTCGTCGAAAAGCGCGTTCTTCAATAGCCCTCAAGAGTTTTGCCTGCATATCGAGGGGCATCGAAGAAATTTCATCCAGGAATAAAATCCCGCCGTCAGCTACTTCCATCAAGCCATTTTTGCGTTTGTTGGACGCACCGGTAAATGCATTTGCCTCATGTCCGAATAATTCTGATTCGAGAAGGGTGTTTGCGATTGCGGCGCAATTTACAGCGATAAAAGGATGATGCTGGCGTGGACCTGCCTGGTGGATAAAATTCGCCATTATTTCTTTCCCTGTGCCGGATTCACCTGTGATCAGAATCGAAACGGATGCCTCAGATGCCCTATGAGCAAGGTTAATCAGTGCTTTCATCCTGGGATGGTTTCCTACCACAAATTTTGAGGTCAATGATTGGGTATTGCGAAGATGTTCCAGTTCACGCTTCATCTCAACCAATTCCTCAGCGCGTTGAATGGAATTTTTCAAGGTTTTCATCTCGATTGGTTTTGTGATAAAATCCAACGCACCTTTTTTCATTGCTTCAACAGCATAATCAATTTGTCCATGCGCTGTGATCATAATGAATTTTGGTTGTTCATCCAGTTGTAAAACCTCATCCAATAATGTCAATCCGTTGCCATCGGGCAGCAAAATGTCCAGAACGCATATATCTGCTTTACCCAGTTCCAGGTAATAACGTGCTTCTTTTAAGGTTCCAGCTTCTAAAACTTCTTTGCCATCCTTCCGTAAACTATCGGCAATCGCTTCTCGTGCAGTGTCGACATCGTCTACAACTAATACGGTTGCGCTCATCTTTGGGAGAGCCCTTTCTTCTTCATAAGAAATATTCTAAATATCGTTCCACCTGTATAACTATCAACTTCAATTTTACCTTTATGAGCATTGATAATTCGTTGGGTTATTGCCAATCCCAATCCTGTGCCGTGGTCAGAACCTGTTACAAAGGGTTTGAACATATGAGCTTTTATCTCATCGGGGATGCCATGTCCTGAATCGGTCATGATAATCTGGTAGAAGTTTCGATCCTCCTCAGCATCTGGCTGGGT
>P_1C_Sed_1_UnCtyDRAFT_1000115_pt1 | contig 13577 bp, 13 predicted proteins | sample Pon1CUnioCityCA_6_FD_11282 | JGI IMG/M metagenome (IMG submission 11282) | reverse complement strand
CCCGGTCGCTTCGACCGGCGGGTAGTGCTTGACAAGCCAGACATGGTTGGCCGCCAGAAGATCCTCGAGGTGCACGTCCGGGGCAAGCCTTTGGGCAAAGATGTCGACCTCGCCTCGCTGGCACGCCAGACGCCGGGCTTTGTCGGCGCAGATATCGAGAGCCTGGTTAACGAGGCAGCCATCCTTGCTGCCCGGCGCGACAAGATTACCATTGAAATGGCCGAGTTTCAGGAGGCCGTTGAACGCGTGATGGCTGGCCCAGAGCGAAAGAGCCGTGTGATCAGTGATGAGGAGAAGGAAGTTGTAGCGTACCACGAGGCCGGCCACGCCCTGGCGGCTGCCAAGACACCTAAGGCCGATAAAGTACGCAAAGTCACCATCATTCCTAGAGGCATGGCGGGTGGCTACACGCTGGTCTTGCCCGACGAGGACAGGTACCTTGCTAGCGACACCAAGTTCCAGGCTGACCTGATCATGATGCTTGGAGGGCGGGCTGCTGAGCGGGTAGTCTTTGACCGTATCACCACGGGCGCCGGCAACGACCTGGATCGGGCCACAGACCTCGCCCGCAAGATGGTCATGGAATACGGCATGAGCAGCGACTTGGGTCCCATGACCTATGGCGAGCGTGAGGAGATGGTCTTTCTCGGGCGAAGCATGTCCGAACACCGCAATTACAGCGAGGCCATCGCCCGGAAAATCGACAACGAGGTGAGGCAGATCATCGGCAGGGCGTACGATGGTGCTATAGAGGTCATGACAAAGCATCGAGACCTGCTCGACGAATTGGCGCGGTCTCTGATCCAGAATGAGACGCTGAGCGAGGAGGAGGTAGAGACCCTGCTGGCGAGCGCGTCCAGCTAGGCCTGCCCCCATGCTATCGCGCGATCTTGTTGTGCTCGACCCACGCAGCGGACCGGATGCCGCTGATGAGCACAACCCCAGAGACTCTTCCGTCAAGCCCCAAGGAGGGTAGGCGACATGTCCGATACCGGCTATGAGAGCAGCGGCTACTACTATCCCAACTTGATCGCGCGGATTTACCTGGAAGCCATTGAGGAAATCATGGGGCCCAATGGCATGAAGGCATTGCTGAACATGGCCAACATGCCTCATCTGATCAACGACTACCCCCCTCGCAACCTTTCCAAGGAGTTTGATTTCGCCGATTTCGCCCACCTGAATGAGGCCATGGAGCAGATGTACGGGCACCGCGGTGGGCGGGCGTTGTCCCTTCGTGCTGGTCGCAAGGCCTTTGATCAGGGATTGAAGAACTTTGGCCCCATGGTAGGCGTCGCAGACAAGGCCTTTCGCCTGCTGCCCCTCAAGCTCAGGATGAAGGTTGGCTTGGGGGCCATGGCCAAGGCATTTTCCTCCACCAGCGATCAGATCAGCTATGTGGAAGAAGAAGCAGACCAATTCGTGTATGTCATCGAGCGCTGTCCCGTTTGCTGGGGGCGACACTCGGACTCCCCCATCTGTCACGCGGCCATGGGGATCATACAAGAAGGTCTGAACTGGGGTACTGGTGGTATGCAGTTCAAGACGGCGGAGGTAGCCTGCATCGCCAGGGGCGACCCTGCATGCCTGTTCACCATCTCCAAGGAACCGATCGGATAGCTGCCAGGCCGGGGCGGTTACCCCGCAAGTGTCCTGCTAACAGAGGCCCCAGGTCAGGTTGAAAGGACTCCACGCCAAGTCCACCGTGGGGCTTCCTCTGCTTCACCTGCGTAGGCGCTTCAGTCGAGTGTGCGTTCTGCAATGACCACTGGAACTCGCACCCGGCCCTGATCCATCTCCACCACGTTCACGTGTAGACCGGCAGCATGTGCCAGATGCCCAAACCGCTCGAGCGCTGACGTATCCTGCCTGCCAAACAAGAACCCCATTGACCGCCGCCAAAAGGGAAGGTCAACCTCGATGGTCAGGCCCACCATGACAAGACGCCCTCCACCCACCCCGCTCACAGGGTCAGGGCCTCTGAGCACACGGGCTACCTCATAGAGTGTCGCGGGATGCAAGATGTACTCGGCAGGAAATGTACAGACTGCGGTGTCAAAGCTTTCATTGGCAAACGGGATGCACTGAGTAACTCCGCGGACGCGAGGTATGTCGATTCCACTCCGTGCCAGTTTTCGCCACGTAACACGATGCATAGCAGCCGACGCATCGAGCCCAACTGGCTNCNGGACTGGCCGCAGGCCGCGCTCGCCCATTTCTGACAGTAGCTCTCCCGTCCCGAAGCCAAGCTCCAGGATACGCCGACCCACTAAATGATCGAGCGCAGCGCGGCGCCAGCTGGACCAGCGCCCCAGGCTGACACACCAACTCACCACGTCATACGCCCAGGCTAGCTCATCGTACAGGCGATGAGTTGCCCACATGTAAAGCCGGCCCAGCCATGTCATGTCTCGCGCACCGCGACGCACTCGGGCTGACCCGAACTATCTTCCCCGCTCGGCCAACACTCTTCACTCCATCTCAAGCCGATTCCCCGCCCGCTCCCGAAACCTTGGTTATGTCTATATCAGAGACGTGAGCCAGCATGGTCTTTACGTTAAGGTAGCGAGCTGCCGACACACGATGGTGCCCATTCACCACGTAGTAGCCCCCACCGGCTCTGCAGACTTGGATAGGGGGCCGGACGTCACCACAGAGAAGCCATGTATAGCTCTGGCGCCAACGCTCCCTCTGCATGGTTTTGCTGCCCACCGGCAAGAAATTACGGCTGAACTCCCTGGCACGGCCCAGGCTGCCCACGATCTCTTCCGTCACTACAGACTGAACGCCCAGGTAACAGGCCTCGGCGAGGCTGGACTCTCCCACCACCTCGCGAAACGGCTTCAAGTATGGTCTCCGCCCTGCAACACGCATTCTGAAGACCTCCACAAGTCCCCTCGCCCGAGCAATGTTGAAGGCAGTATCACTTCGGATGTAGTAGATGGTCCCTATGTCAGACCCAAGAACATCTCCAGGCATGGTACCGCCCCCTACATGGTCTCTACGCACGCTGTGAGAAGCGCAGTCCAGACCACGTGTCGTCAATTAAACAGATCTTGAAATCCACCAGGCCCGAGGAAAGGCCAACCTTCCGCACAACTTGTTGAGAAAGATCTGAGACAACCCCAGAGGCCTTCTTGCGCCATACAATCCACAGACCTCCACCCGTGGCATAGACCCCCATCTCCTCGATCTGATCCTCAAGTTCCTGCCGGGAGCGCACAAACCACAGGGTGACGCCACTAGGGTCGGGATTGGCACGGCGCACCACCGCACCGCTCGGCAGTTCTCCCAGCGTCTCCTCAAAGTCGACAGGGCCGCCGATCAGCGTGACAACCGAATCGGCCTTGATTCCTAGCTTTTTGGGAAGCGGCGTGCCCGCATAGGCGGCAAAGGCTGACTCGTGCACTACTGGGTCGGCGACGGGATTGCTGATAGCATGCACGAGCGCGCTTTCGATCTTGTCCCAGGTGGCATACGTTGCATCGGGGAGCAGCTCCTGGATCCGGGCCACCTTCTCGGGCTCGCCGTCCACGAACACCAGGGGCACATACCGCGTGGCTTTGTGCTTGCGCAGTGCCAGCGCAAGGTCCCGTCCCTGCGATGGTGCACGGCTCAGATCCAGCACAATCGCACTCGGGGGCTCTTCACGCAGCGCCCGTAGTTCAGCCGGCGTAAGCGGAGCGCTATCAACCGTAAAGCCCGCGTTCACTAATAAGGTCGCTCGCTCTTCCGCTTCGTCAGCGTTCCAGTGGATCAGTCGAATTCGGTCCATCACAGCCTCCAAGGCGATGTTGCGTGTACGCACCCTCGCCAGAAGCGATCATTTCAGTCCGAAACCCTGTCTCCTCAGCACCGTGCCCAGCTCAGTGCGCAATGCCTTTGACGCCCTGCGCGCCGAGTGCTCCATCCAGCCATAGTTCTCCATCTCTCCATCTCGTCCAGGCACAGGAACCTGCCGGCCCTCGTAGATACCCGTCGCAATCAGGGCCTGGTCGTAGGCCTCTAATGCTTCCTTCTCTTCGCTCGTATCGTAGCGCTCCCAGTGCAAAACTGCTTCTACCGGCAGCCGGGGCCTAATGAACGGTTCAGTCGCCGGCCAGCCGAGCGTCATCCCCGCGACCGGGAGCACCAGCTTGGGCAGCTCCAACAACGAGATGACCTCTTCGGGCTCGTTACGGATAGCACCTATGTAGCATATCCCCAAACCCAAGGACTCGGCAGCAAGTGCAGCATTCTGCATGGCAATTGCCGCGTCAACGATAGCCACCAGCGAGCTCTCAAAGTAGGCAGTCTCCTGCTTGTATCCCCGCAGCTCGCATACCCGATCGAGCCGGCTCAGATCTGCACACCAGGCCAGGAACACCGGAGCCTCAAGGATCTGTCTCTGGTTTCCACACAGCTCAGCCATCCGCATCCGCCTTCTCTCATCGAGGACTGCAACCACGCTGTAGGTTTGCAGGTTGGATGAGGTAGAACTTCGCTGACCGGCAGCCACGATGGCCTCCACCGTTTGCTGTGGCACTGGATCTGGCTTGTATCGTCGCACTGAGGCGTGTTGGTGGATCAGCTCCAAAGTCGGTGTGATCATCCCTACCATCTCGTTTTGGTCAGCCACTGCCTTTCCCTCCTTGAGAACGCAATCCGTCCTACTACTCTGTCAGTCAGTTCCAGTCCCTTCTCCATGTACGATTCCTCGCGCCAGTGCTTGGGAAGAGTGCCCGTACATATAACAACCTTCTTCGCCAAGAAACGCCATCCGTACCGCTGGCTGCTCAGCGCCTGCCCTTGCCTGAAAGGAACGGCAATACCAGTACGATCAAGACGGCGAGGACAATAAGGATAAGGATCATTTGAAAGGTATCGCCAATGTCGAGGATCATAATCCATGCTCCATTCGAACAGCTCTCCTGCAACCGGCTCGCCCGGCATCAAGAGTTCCACAGCGCAGCTACGCTACTGCATTATAGCATGTCTGGCCGCCTTGACACAAATTGCTTGCACGCGTACCGGGGCCAACTGCGGTTGTTCGCTGGACAGAAGAAAAACTCGCCACTTTTCCGCATCGCTAGCGCTTTGCGAAACAGTGGCGAGCTCAGTCTGCTCACCTATGAAGCCAATGACAGAGTTGAGTCAGGGAATAGTCACTACAGCCGTCATATTCCATCGCAGACGGGCATCCTGCTCATCGAGCTGGACAACAACCGTGTAGGTTATGTCACCCAATTTCTCACGGCCGATCGGCTCGATGCGCACCACCTTACCCGTCAGCTCCAGGCTCTGGAGGGCGTCAAAGGTTACCAGGACCTCGTCCCCTTCCCCCACCCGCACCACGTCCAGCTCAGTCAGATCATCAGTCTCGACCTGCAAAGCTGATAGGTCTGCAAGCTCGACAACTGGTACACCAGCAACAACCTGCTCACCTATCTTTGCGGAGCTGTCAGCAACGATCCCGGCAAAGGGCGCACGCAGCTCGGTGTCAGCCAGAGAAGTCTGCGCCTGCTGCACGGCTGCCTCTGCCTCAGCCACCATAGCCTCCGCTGCGGCTATCTCTTCCTCACGGGCACCGGCAAGCATAAGATCCAGTTGCGCCTGTGCCTGGCGGACCATGGCCGTGGCCTCTGCCAGCTCGCTCTCGGTGACTGGATTTAGCAGGGTCTCGAGCTGCGCCTCCGCCTGCGTCACCGCGGCACGGGCACTGGCCACAAGATCCTCATCCGGATCGTCAAAGAGGGCATCGTAGCGCGCCTTGGCTGCTGTGTAGGCATTGGTCGCCTGCTGCAGCTCGAGGCTTTGTGGCAACATCGAAATCTCCGTACGACCAGCCACCCGGTCGTACGCTGCCTGCGCCCTCTGCACAGCAGCCTCAGCGTTGGCCAGATCCGCCTTGGCAGCGATGCGCGTGTACCTGTCCGGCCCGTCAAACAGCCTCTTAAGCGAGGCCTTTGCTGCAGTCAATCCCGCCCTTGCAGCTGCAATCTCTTCAACGCGAGCACCTTCCTCCATCCGATCCAGTCGGGCGATAGCGGCGTCCAGACTCGCCTGTGCACCAGCCACCTCTTGGCTGCGGGCACCCGCCTCAAGCGCTGCAAGTTGTGCTCGCGCACTCGTCAATCCCGCCTCCGCCTGGGCAAGCGCCGCTCTCTGGTGCGCATCCCGCAGCCGCAAGATCAACTGTCCCGCCTCCACAGCGTCACCCTCCCCGACCAGGACTTCAGCAACAATCCCACTGGCAGAGAGACTCAGCGTGGCGTGATGCTCTGGCACAACTGCTGCTTCAGCGATCACGCTATAGTTCGCTGGCTCGGCCGGAGCCAGCTCGGGGCTATCCTCTCCATCTGCCTCTTGCGCAGCTGCCAGACCGCTCCTCAGCAACGGGACGCTTCCCGCTACTATGGTCAGAACCATTCCCAGAGCAAATACGACTCCGAAAGCAATCACAAACTTTTTCATCACAACTCATCTTCTCCTTCCATCACTGCGTCCGACTCCTCAAGGACAAAGCTTGCAGTGACAGGTACTCATCAGTAGACCCTACCCCACGAATCCCGATGGCGCATGTGCCAAGGACGTGCGGGCACTCGGCCTCCGTCCCGCAAGCGTTCTTCGCGTACCATCCTCCAGCACAGGCATCCACTGCAAAGCCCTATCCGCGGCAACGACGCGTGGATGCAAAGCCTCGTCCACCACAAGGCCATCTGCAAGAGTCAGGACGCGTGGAACGCGCTCAGCCAACTCATCGTCATGCGTGACCATGAGGATAGTCTTCCCCTCAGCCACCAAGGATTCGAACAGGGCAAACACGTCATCTGCCGTTTTTGAATCCAGATTGCCGGTGGGCTCATCTGCTACAAGGATGGGCGGATCGTTCGCCAGCGCCCTGGCAATTGCCGCTCGCTGCTGATGCCCGCCCGACACCGCCGCCGGGAATGCATAAGCCAGATCAGCCAACTCCATTTGCTCGAGTAGGTGCATGGCCCGCTCCTGTCGCTCACCAGGCACATACACGTCGCACAGATCCATCGGCAGCATGACATTCTCCACAATGGTTAGCGTGGGCAACAATTGGAAGAACTGGAACACGATTCCCATGTGCCGGCCACGCCATTCGGCCATCTGTCCCTCGTTCAGCCCCCGGATCTCGGTCTGAGCTACGACCACTTTGCCATCCGTCGGGTGGTCAATACCTGTGAACACGTTGATCAGCGTCGACTTGCCGCTCCCGGACTTGCCCACTACTGCGACAAATTCCCCGGGATAGACCTCAAGATCGATCCCCTTCAGTGCCCAGAACGGGCCTGCATCAGTCTGATACGCCTTGGTAACGCCCTTCAGGGTTATGGCTGTCGGCGTCATGCCAGCACTGTCTCCATTGCTCGTGCCGGCCCGCGTTCGCGCACCAGTCTGGCGTGCTGGTGCCTGCCGCCCCCCATTTCGATCCCACCTATATGACAGCCGATCTAGCCACTTGGCCATTATGCCCCCCTATCTACTGCCCGAAACCCGGGTCCACCATTCACGATTGCCCCATCAGCCAGGTGCACGGTGCGAGTGACCCTCGATGCCAAATCCATATCGTGGGTGACCATAATGATAGTCTTGCCCTGATCTACCAGTTTCTCAAAAACTCGGAATACAGCATTCGCAGTCTTGGAGTCCAAGTTGCCAGTTGGTTCATCGGCAGCCAGGAACATGGGATCATTCGCCAGGGCGCGCGCTATCGCCACGCGCTGGCGCTGACCTCCGGATACAGCTGAGGGCAACTTGTCAGCGTGCTCGGCAATCTCGACCTGTGCCAGCAGATCCAAGGCCCGCTCGCGCCGCTCCTTTGGCGAGTTATACAACCCGGCGAAATCCATGGGGAGCATGACGTTCTCTGCCACAGTCAGCATTGGCAGCAACTGGAAGAACTGGAAGATGACCCCCACATTCCTGCCGCGCCATCCAGCAACCTGCTCCTCACTCATATTGTGCACGGCATGCGGGCCGACACGCACCTGACCGGAAGTCGGCTTGTCGATACCGGTAACCATATTCACCAGGGTTGACTTTCCTGCCCCCGACTTGCCCACGATGCCGACAAACTCGCCACCGTCCACCTGGAGATCGATCCCATTCAGAGCATGAACGTCACCAGCCGGCGTGCGATAGGCCTTTCGGAGCTGCTGTAGCTCGACGAGCGGCTCTGCACTCGCCGCGCCCATCACCTCCGCGCTCGGCTCTCCATATGCTGGGTACCTGTCAGTTACTGCTGTTCTTAGCCCCATTACTCACTCACTCGTATGCCAGCACTTCTCGGACTGTGAGCCGCACGGCGTTGCGCGCTGGTCCCAGGCTGGCAGCCAGAGCTACCCCCTGAAGGACAAAAAACCATAGCACAGCAGCACCGACCGAGTACTGGAAGATCAACGGGATGTTAATAAGCGCAATGCCCAGCTGCTCACTCATAAAGCTGCTCACAGGTATCGAAATCAGCACCCCTATCGTCCAGCTCAGGACGCCGATCACAATTCCCTCAACAAGGACGATCTTGCGCACCGACACGTTGGATGCCCCGATGGCACGAAGCACGCCGATCTCGCGAACGCGCTCCAAGATGTTGATGCTCATGGTAGTCGTCAAGCCCAGGCCTCCCACAGCAGCCAGCAGCAGGGCCATCAGGATGAGAAAGGCTACGATGATGGTAAAGAGCAACTCGTTCTCTTCCCGGATCACCTGCGTGTTCTCCGTCCCACTGACGCCTATCCCTCTGGCATCCAAGCTTTCCAGGAGCAGGGCTTCCATCTCGCTTTGCGACTCGGCATCGTGACGGCTGGTGACTACCTGAAGCTGTGTGGCTTGCCCGGTCGTCCCTGTCGCGTAGGTATAGTCCTCGTGCTTCACATAGATGGCCGGTCCGCGTGACTCGGTCGGAACGACCCCGACGATGTGCCAGACTGCTTCCTTCCCATCCACTTCCAGCGCGATCTCATCACCCACCCGCAGACCAGGTTCTCGATCGAGGACGTCAGAGTTCAGCACGATCTCATTCCTGCTGGCGGCCAGCCATCTGCCCTCCAGGACTCTGGGGTTCATGAACGTAGTCTGCGCGGGTGTGGCATAGATCCGCATCCCGTCGCTCTCCGTGCCGTCAGGCCGCAGCAATATGGCCCCGCCCACGGACCATCCCTCCACTGCCAACACGCCCGGAACCTGCTCTGCTGCTTGCGCCAGTCGTTCCAGGCGATAAGGCATATCCAATTCCAACGATACGTCGTATTGGTGAAAACGCATAAAGTCATCAACGGTGGCATCGACCGATGCCCGAACACTGAGCACTGACACAAACAGTGCAGTGCCCGTAATGAGCACGACCAGTGTTTGCGCCAGCCGCCCTTTGTGGCGGAGGGTATTGCGCAGCGCCAGCAGGATGGGACGGCGCATTGACGCAATCCGCTGGAAGTGATTCAACAGCCTCTCTACCCAACCCTGGCCATAGACGGAGGACTCCATACCTGCAGCACTCAGCGCCTTCTGCGTCGTCACACGCGTCCCCTTGATCACCGGCGCCAAGCCAGCTAGCAGAGGAAGCACCAAGCCGACCGCAGCCTGTGCGGCGATGATCGGCAGGGGGATGGAGTAGCTATCGGGCATCACATTGAGTAATCCCTCTACCAGAGCCTGCATGAGAAGCCGCGACGTCAGAACTGCCAGAGGAATGCCCAGCACGATCGCAATGAGCCCGTACACCAGCACTGTGGCGATGTACATGCCCATGATCTGCGAGCGACGAGCGCCGACCAGCTTCATGACCCCAATCTGCGGGATCTGTTGGCTGATCAAAGCCGAAATGGCATTTACAACGAGGAATCCGGACAGCACCAGGATGATCAGCCCGAACGAAGAGAGGATCAGAACGATGGTGCCAATGAATGGGTCGGCGATGCTCTCCGTAATCACCTCCCGCCGAAAGACAGGACGGTCTGTTGCCCCAAGATGCTCCTCGACCTGGTCTGCCACAGCGTTGATATGCGCCTTGTCTCCTGCATTCTCAGACACCCGGATGTGGAGCTGGGTATAGCCCGTGCCCAGTCCCAAGCTCTCCATGGTCTCAGGACCGATATATCCAGTCGGCCGGCTGGTAATGCCCGGGCTTAACTGCTGGGCATCATGGACGCGGCCAACGACCACTAGCTCTCGGCCCTTGCCGCTGTCCAACTCGACGGCAATCGTATCCCCGATCGCGACACCCAAGTAATCAAGCGCCTGCCTCTCGAGAAGTATCTCTCCTTTTTGTGGCACTATGCCGGGATCCAGATTCGTGACGAGGTCCACATCCATCTTGCCGAGATCCGGAACAGCGTAGATCAAGAGGTCGGACGGCATGTTCTCTTTGTCGTACACCCGCACCCGTACCTGACTGCGTCCCTCAGCAGAGGCTACACCCGGGAGCTCGCCAACCCGCTCAGCCAGGTCTTCATCAAAGGGTGTCGTGTGCAGGATCGCTGCGGCCATCAGTGAACCGTTCTGGTCAGCCGTGTACTCGCGGACGACCAGTTCACGGGTGTTCAGCACTACGCCAATGGCATATACACCCACGGCGATCGCCATCGCGACAATCAGCGTCCGTATTCGATTTCTCCACAGGTCAGTCAAGACCTTGCGCCAGCGTGTGCTCAGCATAGACCAAACCTTCTGCCTGCCCGACAAGTCACTCCACACAAAGACTCGGCAGCTCATCGCCGGCTCTCGTTCAGGCCATCTCCCTTTTCCTGAAGTTATCCCAGTCGGGGCTGATGGTCTGACCCGGCTCCGCGCCGGGAACGACTTCCCTAAGAGCCTTGGCGGCACTACCGAGTCCCTCGGTGCTCATGGTGTAGTATAGGAGAACGGCCGTAATATGCACCAGTGTCATCCGTCACGAAAAGTGTCATATGACAGTCCTTACCAAGCAGATCTAAAGCTGACCGCCTCCCGTTCTGCAGCATCCCCTCGTATGTGCTGGCCCGACGGAGTTGGGCCGGAATTGTCGGTTCCTGCCCTGCCTATGGTATAATGTTCGGGCAGGAGTAGTTGCTCCTGGAATCACTGGTTGGCGCGTGTGCGGCGCCTTGCACACCCTGGGGAAGGAACATGCAACAGAAGCAACGAATTGAACCTGAGCCTGGGTTCTTGCAGGCCTTTCGACTATTCGTCGTCACCCGTATGGTATTCTGGGTGATCATTGGCCCGATTCTCATCGTGATGGAAATGGCCAGGGACGAGACGCTGAGCTTTGAGCAGGCTACCAGCATGACGCTGGTCGAGCGACTCACCCTTCCAAACCTGGCGCCGGTAATCGTCTTGGAGCTGGTACTCCTCATAATGCTGGTGCTGCCACAGGTACCCCGGCGCATGGGCAGGTGGTTCGTGCCCCTTACGTTGACGTTGAGCACCGTACCGGTGTTGATAGGCTACTACTGGTGGCCCTCTGCAAATCCGCTGCAGACACCATTTTCCATCTTTTTCTTCGTCATTTTGGTCCTGATAGCTTGGCAGTACGCGTTTCGCTTTGTGCTCATGTATATGTTGGGGCTCACCCTCTTCCAGGTTTGGCTCGCTCCGCCCCTTGACTACATGCCTCTAGGCGCAGATCTTGGCTGGCTGGTACTACAAGCAGCTATGATGCTGCTAGTCGGATACATCATCGTCCAGCTTGCCACCATCCAGCGAGAACAACGAGTAGCGCTGGAGCAGGCCTATGAACAGCAGGCAAGGGCAAATCTCAGGCTCAAGCGCTATGCCATTGCACTGGAAGAGCTGACCATCAGCCGCGAGCGTAACCGCCTGGCCCGCGAGTTGCATGACACGCTGGCTCACTCCCTCAGCGCCGTCACAGTCCAGTTGGAGGCAGTCCGCTCACTCTGGGGAGTCGATCCCATGGCTGCCCAGGATATGCTGGACCGAGCCGACGAAACAGCTCGCAGTGGTCTGACTGAGGCACGCCGTGCCCTGCAGGATCTGCGAGCCTCCCCTCTTCAGGAGTTGGGCTTGTCTCTGGCGCTCCGTGACCTTGCCAAGTCAGCCGCGGAGCGTTCAGGCGCTATGCTGAACCTGGAACTCCCAGAGCAAAGCCTCGATAGCTTGACTCCAGCCGTCGAGCAGGGTGTCTATCGCATCGCGCAAGAGACGCTGGAGAATATCGTCCGCCACTCTGAGGCCCAGTCCATTGAGTTTCACTTGCAGCATACGCCTGAGCACCTATCGCTCACCATCGCCGATGATGGGCGGGGCATTGACAACGTAATGTTGCAGGCTGCTAGAACCGGCAGACAGGACGGGCTTGGCTTGCGTGGCATGAAAGAACGAGCAGCACTCATGGGCGGAAAACTGGAGATAGCCGAGCAAGAAGGACAGGGGACACGGGTACATCTAGAGGTTCCCCTCTTCTCCACCTAGAGCCACTATTGGCGGGAAGTATTAGCCGTCCTGTGGAAAGGAAGAAAGCGCGTGATCCGAGTTCTCATCTGTGATGACCAAACCGTTGTGCGGGAGGGACTGGCGGCTATCTTGAGTACTGATCCCGAGATCGAGGTAAAGGGTCTGGCCAGCAACGGCCGCGAGGCGCTGGACCTCGTCGAGGACATCCAGCCCGACGTCGTGCTCATGGACCTGAAGATGCCAGTGATGAATGGTGTGCAGGCAACTCAGCACCTAAGTCGCTCTCATCCAGACGTGCAGATACTGGTGCTCACCACATACGCTGACGCTCAGTCGGTATTGGACGCAATTCGGGCCGGAGCCGCAGGATATCTCCTGAAGGACACACGCAGAGATGCCCTTCTTGACGCGGTCAAGGGTACTGTCGCGGGCAAGACCTATCTCGATCCTGCCATCGCTGGCATGCTCACACACCAAGTCTCATCTGCACCGGATCCAGTGCCAAGTGCCAGAAGCCGGCTCGAGGAGTTCACAGAACGCGAGCAGGAGGTTCTATATCTGCTGGCGCAGGGACATAGCAATCCAGAGATCGCCGACCGCCTGCATCTGGCAAGAGGCACCGTGCGAAACTATGTCAGCGCAATCCTGCAAAAGCTAGGGGTCTCCGATCGGACGCAGGCCGCCATTGTGGCAGTTCAGCACGGGCTCCTCGAGTCCCTGGGAGAATAGGCACCCAGCATCCCATCGCTCAAAGCGTTCGTGCTCACCAGAGGAGGAGAACCTGCCTACCGTACGGTGATCGTCGCCGCGCCGTAGGGAAACTCCTCCCAGTCAGCATCGGATTCCCCACAGCGCGCGAAACAGATGGCCAGGAAGACCTGGTAGGTCCCCGGGGTACTGAAGGTCAGGCCGTCATCGTACCTGAACGGCACGTCAGGCAGGATAAAATCGGGATTTACCCAACTTGTGTTGAACAGCCCATTACTCGCCTTGATACCCAGCAGCTCGAAACCAACTGGATCCTCGGTATGGTTGAGCACCTCGTAGGTGAAAAAAGCCGTCTCGCCCACGGAGAATGTCGTCTTGTCGCGGGCAATCACCAGACCTGAGACCCCATGCGACCCCACCACGTGTTTGGCTGCGGGCATCGGTGTTGCTGTGGGTGGCGCCGGGGTGCG
>P_1C_Sed_1_UnCtyDRAFT_1000112_pt1 | contig 13699 bp, 7 predicted proteins | sample Pon1CUnioCityCA_6_FD_11282 | JGI IMG/M metagenome (IMG submission 11282) | reverse complement strand
GCCAATTTGTAACGCCCTCCTGAAATCAACCGGGCTTTCGAATCGCTGTTCTGGGTTCTGAGCCATGGCTTTGAGTACGACCTGGTCCACGGCAGGGGGCAGATCCTGGCGCATGGAACTGGGTTTGACCACGATGCCCACAGGCGGGGTGACCCCGGTGAGCAACTCATAAAGCAAGACACCCAAAGCATACACATCGCTGCGCTGGTCAATCACCCCACCCTGGATCTGTTCCGGGCTGAGATAAGGATTTTCTGCATGTCCGGGCGGCTGTGTGATGCCAAAACCAGCTAACAAAGGGCGCAGGTCGGCGTTTAAAAAAATATTGGAAGATTTCAGATTGCCATGAATGTGGCCGTGGGTGTAAATATATGCCAGGCCATCGATGACTTGGGATAGCAATTGGTTTGCGTTATGCAGATCGTAGAACCAGCCCCGGTGATCTCGCACGGTTCCCGACTCTGTCAGGGGGGAAACACGGAAAACGGTGCTTTCTTGCTGGCCAAAGTCAAGGACGGGGAGGATATTGGGATGACCCAGTTTGCTTGCAATCTCAGCAGCATTTAAGAACTGCTGCACAAATAAGCCGTCTTTGACTGCATGCGGCTTGAGCATGGTGAAGTTAACATACCGCTCCTCCCCTGGCTGGAAAGCTTTTATCTGCAGTGTATGCTCATCTTCTCCGATCAACTCAAGGAGTTGATAGCTGCCTATCGATTTTCCTATTTGATCTGTCATGAGAGATCCTTTCTCAGATTAAATGCCAAACCCCCAGCACTTAATCAATCTGGTAATTAATAATATCTGGGTGAATTGAAATTCAACAGAACGTATACTATCCATGCAAAGACCCAGATGCCTTTTTAGGAGGATAATGAAAACCATACGGTTTGTCGTCAGTGAAATGTTGAAATTTTGATCAACAAACGTAGCATATTGTTTATTGGTTCTCAGGCATTATCAGCCTAAGCCGCCTTAATAACTGACTTTTATCAGGATGATAACCTCAAATTTAAATTAGATTAATCAGTAATATCTTCAAAAACAATTCTAATTGAGGTTCCTTCACCTGGTTTCGAATCAATCTCAATTTTCCCCCCGATGATTTCAACCCGATCAATGATATTTTTCAAACCTCTCCCCATCATATGTTTTAATCTTGCTGGATCGAATCCAACACCATCATCGTGTAAAATAATGGAGGTCCGTATCTCTGAAAATTCAAAACGCAAGGATACATGTTTTGCTCTGGCGTGCTTGAGAACATTGCTCAGCAATTCATACACCACCCAATAAAGCTGGGTTTCAACCTCCTGGGGAAGGTTGGGTTCTCCCACGACTGAGAGCTCGGCTTGAATTCCTGCCCGATTTTCAACCATCTCAACGCGTTTTTGAAGTGCGCCGATCAATCCTAATTCCTCCAAAACCGGCGGTCGCAGCTCGAAAATCAGCAGGCGTAAATTGCTCATCCCGTCCCTGGCAATGGTCGTCAGCTGTTCCAAGTTTTTCTCAGCTGCCAGGAGCTTGCCGGATTTTAGTGCCGATCGAATTGCCTCAGCGTACAAGCGTACGCTGTACAACGATTGTGTGACTGAATCGTGCAGCTCCCGCGCCAGTCGATCTCGTTCGGTTGCAGTGGCCAGCAACTGCGCCTGCGCATATAGACGGTTATTTTCAAAAACAAGCGCAATTTGATTGGCAAAGGCCTGCATCAATTCGCTTATTTCATGTGTGAAGTAATCCTCTTGGGCGGTGTGCGCGCTCAGCACACCTATCAATGAATTTCTGCTATTAATCGGTATGCCGATCCAGGAGATCATTTCATTTGGGACCGAACCGAATAACGCTTCTGTCAGATTGAAAAACTCACGTTCTTGCGGTGCCTGCCCCCTGATATTTGGAAAAATCAGGCTATCTCCATCCATGAATTGTGGATCAAATTGCCCCTTCCCCTTAAAGGGCTGTATCAATTTCTCCAAAATTTCCTCAGGAACCGCTAATTTGAATGTATCTGTAATCAACTGTTTCTCTTCATACAGCAAAACTGATGCACCATCGTATTTGATCAAATGCTTGAGTTCTTGCAGAATGATCTTCACCTGGTCTTCAATTGTGAGAGAACTCACAACAATCCGGGATACTTTCATCAGGGATGAAATCACCCGGGTTCTTTCTTGCATCCTATCATCGAGTCTCTGATGGGTTTCGACCTGTTCAGTGATATCGGAGATTACGGCAATGGATTGCTGGAACTTTCCGTTTTCATCCAAAACCACTGCTGGGGCAACCAGGGTATGAAGATCGGTGCCGTCCTTACGGCGGAAGGTGACTGTATAGGATTGTTCCTGTCCTGTTCTGCGCTTCTCAAATTGAGCAGCGACGGTGTTAAAATTAGCCTGGTCAAAGAAATTATTGACATGTGATCCGATCATTTCAACCTGGGTATAGCCCAGCATTTCAGGTAGGCGGGGGTTAACATAGGTCAGTATCAGGTTTTCATCCACGATCGCCAGCCCTTCGTTCATTGTTTCGATCAGTTTTTGATACTGAATTCGGCTTTCTTCTAGTTCTTTTTCTGCCTGTTTTTGCTCGGTGATGTCCATCACAATACCAACCATACGGACTGCGTGTTCTTTGCCAAATTTCTCCTCGTAGATGATGTTCCCCCTGGTAGAGATCCATCGTACCTGGTCATCATGGTTAATAATGCGGAATTCGTCTTTATAGGTTCCTTCAGAAATTTCTGACGTTGCTTCATCAAAGGCTTGTTGAGCTCGCCAGCGGTCTTCCGGGTGAACAAGGCTTAGTCCATGGTCGTAAGTGATCGGCTCATCGGAAGCCAGACCGTAAATTTCTCTTGTTCGGGAATCCCATATCATTTCTTCACTGACCAAATCATACATCCATGTACCAATACTGGACCCCTTTAATATTTTTTGCCGAAACTCCTCGCTCTTGCGTAATAAATCTTCTTGAAGCAGACGGTCTTGAATGTTTTGAAAGGCAATCACTATCCCGATGNTTTNCCCGGANCNATCCACCATAGGGTTACACCACACCTCCAATGGGATACTTTGATCACCCAGATTAATTTCAAGGTCGTCAATGTATACAGGCTTCTTTTGCTGGATCGCCTGCATGGTTGGAAGCTCCTCGATGGGATAAGGTTTGTCCGTTTTTAGCTTTTTGAAGTCCAAAAATTCTCTAGCTTCATCAATGGAACTTTGGATGATCTGATCAAAGGACAGCTCATCGCCAAACGTCTTCAGCATTTGCTTTGACTGCTGATTGATATAACGCAGTTGGAAATCAGCATCATAGACCGCTACACCGAAAGGCATCGAATCCAAATACTCTGCCAGACGCTGCTCGCTTTCCTCTATTTGACGCCGTGAGGTTTCCGCCTCATCTCTGAGATTGTGGACCCGGTCAGCCATCGCCAAAGACCAGAATGAGACCATCCAGATCAGGCTAAGCCGTTGGAATTCTTCCGTGATGAAATTGCTGGGGATCAATCCTAACCGAACCTGGTTGATCAAAAAAGCGCTGATTAAGTAAAACATCAGGGAGATAATGATAAATCTCGCTTCGCGATTCTTATATTTTATTAGAAGATAGAGGTTCAATAAGAGTATCAAAAATGCGACAACAGTCCCGAGTGGCAGCAGTATTCTTGCAACAGCATTATATGGAAGAACTAATCCAGTGAAACCTGTAATTACGAACAATACAGAAAGCAGGTTGGCGATTGTGTGGATTTTTGGTAAGTACTTCTTGAGTTTTATAAATTCATCAATAAATTTAACAAAAGCACAATTTTGAACACCAATGGCAATTAGGATCAGGTTTTTTGCCAAACTGGTGGGTACCGCTGGGATAATCATGGCGATCAATGCGTCGTAACAAAAATACAATACTAAGGTTCCGGCATTGAAAAGGGCAAGAAATAAGTATTCTTTCTCCCGGAGATTGAGATAAAGGGTTGCATTATATAACCCATGGATTATTAACACACCAAAAAAAGCCCCTAACCCTAAAATGGTCAAGAATTGGTGCCAGTCATATGCTCCTTGAGACCAGAGCTTCAATGAGAGGGTCATCGATGCATCACTATGAAGACGTAAATAATAGGTTTGTTCAATACCGGCTGGTATAGAGATATTAAAGGAGAGATAGCCAAGAGGGTTGTTAAAAATTTCTTTTCCGCTAAATATTCCATTCCGGGTTTGGGAGAAATTTTCTCCACTTGGATCAGGTGTGTAAAGATCCATGTAATGCATGTTCTTGAAGCCCAAAGCCAGAACCCATTGCTGATCTTGCTCAGATTCATTTCTAATACGAAATCTGACCCAATAGGGGATGGTTTGAAACCCAAAATTGGGGGTTTCAACAGGAGATGTGAACCATTCATCCTGATAAGCCTGACTGGCTACTTCCTGGATGGTTAATACGCCACTTGTGTCCTTTAAGATTTCAAGATAGGGTCCCAGGGGATATTTTTCTTGACTTTCACTTAGCACCAAAATATCTGCAGATTGATCATCTTCTTCTTGGGCAGAGACCGGTGATGTGATAACCAAAAATGCGATTAATGAAATGAATAGCGTGCGAGGAAAAGCTTTCACAAATAAATCTCCCTATCCCGTTTGATTGTCGCCAGGAATTCTTCCTGCCTTGAGTTTTGATTAGAGAACGGTCTTAAAGTCTAGGTCCATTATAAGTATTGACTGACTTTTTATCAATGGTAAGCATATTGAAAAATCTATGGTTGATGCGTAATCAATCAGAATGGATAAAAATTCTTAACAAGAGAAAATCTCACATTTTGTTGATTGGAAATCAACAACCTAACGATGACAATCAGCAACATTTGATGTTAAATTTGTAAATGTATGGTTTAGGCCTCAGCGAAAGAATGCATTATAGATGTCAGGACCGAAAAAGGTAAAATCAGGTGCACTACCTACCGTCGCAAAAGCCATCATTGCCACTTTGGGATTGGGTGCGTTGGCTGTGTGGATTTACCAACTGATCCACAGTTGGCGTGTTCAGAAAAGGCCATCCTCTCTTGAACCTATAGATTTCAAGCTCTCTCATCAGGGATTAAGCACAGCCGAGGTTGAAGCCCGTCAGACTGATGAGGTTTTTCAGGCGCGGTTATCAGCGGAAAAAGAGGCCAGGAAAGAACGTATTCGGAAAAATGTCTTTTCCGTGTTTAATGTGACCATCCTTGTACTTGCCATCTCACTGGTTTTCTTAAATGACCCGCTGGGTGCCCTGGCAACCATTGGAACACTGGTGCTGAGCGTAGTGGTGAATGTTTTTCAGGAGACACGGGCTGCTAAACAGGTAGGGATGTTGGCCAGCCGCACACGGCCTATGGCTCCTGTTATCCGGGATGGTAGATTGCAGAGCATAAATCTGGAAGACCTTGTGGTGGGTGATGTACTGGTTGCTGGCAGGGGGGATGAAATTTTGGCCGATGGCGTTTTACTGGAATCGGCGAATTTGATTATTAATGAATCGAAAAATGGAAAAGGTGGCGAGTCGTCGATAAAAGAACCTGGTGATGTGTTAACTGCTGGGACCTACTGTGGGAACGGCTGGGTAGTATATCAGATCAGCCGGTTGAATATTCAGGTCCCAGAGGAAGAGGATCCTGCCAGCCTGGTTGCCTCAATCCGGGTCAAGACGCCCTTACAAAAAATCATCGAGCGGGTTTTATATGTTTTGTTAGTGATTGTGGCAATATTTTACATTTTCTTTTTCCTCGAGGTGGTTCGCATAGACCTGCTCCCCCCTGAATTGATGACAACCTATCGAGAGGTGATGTCAATTATTTTTAGCATTCTACCCAGCGGGTTGCTTTTGATGATTGTCATCAACTATGCTGTGGGAAGTGCGGATATTGCTCGATCGGATGTCCTGGTGCATAACAGCCAAACCATCGAATCGCTGGCCCAGGTGTCAACAGTAGGTTTTATCCGGCACGGTGGTGCAATGGGTTTGACGATTGAGCTTGAGATGCTTCCACTACCGGAAGACACCCAAAAATTATCCGAACGGCGGGTCAGGTTGGCATTGGGGAATTACGTTCACAGCATCCCTGGGGAGAATTATCCACTATCCATTATCAAAGATAATCTTGATGGCGAACCGCGGCAAGTCCATCAGCAAGCCCGTTATCTTTCGCTGTATGGATGGGAAGCGATGACCTTTTCATCAGCAGACATGCCGGGTTCATTTGTGATTGGGTACCCAGAGACATTAGCGCCATATCTGCTGCAGCCTCAACCCCCTCCGGAAGTCTCTACAGAACCATCTCAAAATAAAACAGGTGGATTAAAAGCTCGCCTGGGAAAACTCTTCAATAAGGAGCAATCCGACAAGAAGAAACCCGTTGATAAACCTTCTGCTGGTCCTGTCAACCAGGCGGTCGAGTGGAATATTTCCGAGGTCGATATTGATGAAAAAGAACAATCCGATGAGAAGGGATTCTTGAAGGGTTTCCGCCAACGTATAGGAGGCGTTTTTCGCCGAAAAGAAAAAGAAGAAGAGCCCACAGAGATCAGCAAAGGTCCGGAAAAGATCAGAAGATTACTATTTGCCTATTCACCTATAAAACAGGCGATATACGAAGAAGATTTCACTCCCCAGTGCCCCAATGACCTGACGCCCTTGTGCAATATCAAATTTGTTGATGAAGTTCGACCTGAGGTTAAGCGAGCTGTTGAAATCTTCAAAGAAGAGGATATTTCAATCAAGATCTTTACTCAAAGTGACGCAAATAATTCACTTGTCCTTGCAAATCAGCTGGGTATTACCGAAACAGACAGTGATGATTCTTCAGTGGTAAGTGGGGGTGTGATCCTTAAGCTTGCTGAGGAAGAGCTTTGGGCAGAAGCGAAAGATAAAACCATTTTTGCAGAGATGAATTCTGACCAGCAAATCCGGGTGATTCAGGCGCTGCAAGCCCAGGGTGAACATGTGGCGGTTTTAGGCACATCTATTAACGACATAGATGTTATGCAAGCTGCCAATCTTAGCATTACGAATAAAGGCGGCGGGGAAACGATCCTGGATCAGGCAGATTTGATCATGCTGAAGAACTCTTTCAAGGCCTTGACTGAATCACTACAAAAAGGACAGCGGATTGTCAACAGCGTGATGGATGTGCTTAAACTCAACCTGTCCCGTATAGGCTATACTTTGATTCTTGTCCTGGTAATGTATGCATTGGGTGAGCGAACATTTTTTTATCATCCAGCTCAAGGCGGAATTGTTAACTTGTTCACAGTTGTGCTGCCTTCGATTGCTCTGAGCCTTTGGGCGTCTCCTAAGACCGTGGATGGGAAAAACATTTCCCGGTTATTATTTCATTTCATTTCTCCAGCAGCTTTATTAACCGCACTTGCTGTTATTTTGATCCGTTTTATTTTTTCAAGATTTGGCGCTGATGTACTTTATACTCAACTTGCCGTCACTCATGGCCTGGTGTTAATGGGATTGTTATTAGTGCTTTTTGCACAACCGCCCATTCATTTCCTGGTGGCGGGGGATGATTTCAGCGGCAATTGGCAGCCACCATTGGCAGCCCTGGTTTTTTTAGTTCTCTTTCATCTCATGACACTGATTCCCCTGGCTCAGCGCTGGTTTAGGATTGGGCCGTTGGAGTCCTTACGTGATTACCTGCTGGTCTTGTTAGTATCACTGGTTTGGGCTTTGCTGATGGTTGGCATTTGGCGCCTGCTGTGGCCTGAACGATTTGGACGTGCCCACCCAAGATCAGATATTGGCATGATTAGATCCAAAAAAGAGTCATTAGAATGACCATTGGCATTATTACCAAACCTATCTCTAATCGAATCGGGATTTCATGGAGCATCCTTAGCGGCAAGCAGACCAACCATCGTAAGATCGTTGATAATACAAATGAATAAATCGCTTTTTTCATGTATAATAATTGGTATAGAGGGATATCTGCGAATATTCTTTCCCGACTGTTTTTCTGTAGATGACCTCGTTTCTCGTCTTTATCCCTGTTGAAAGAATATCATTGAGGTATGAATTTTGTTATATCAACAATCGTTGAGGAAAAATCATCAGTGTGCTGTTTACATAAGAAATGAAATTTGATGAAATAAGTTAGGATTATGTGTTATTGGTTAAACAGGGGTTGGAGCAGAGAAAAAAAGGAATTTGATAAGCAGTAATGAGCAAAACGAGACTTTGAATAAGCATATTTTCTACCCTGCGGAAGGATGAAATGTCCATGAGCGAACAACCCATACGAGTGTTAGTGGTTGACGACCATCCCATTGTCATTGGCGGTACCCGCGCGCTTCTGGCGGAAGTTGAGGACATTGAGGTTGTTGGTGAAGCATACAACGGGCTGATGGCTATAGAGCAGAATAAAAAACTAAACCCTGATGTCATTTTAATGGATCTTATCATGCCGGAAATGGATGGCATTGAAGCCATCGGGTTGATCACTGAAGACCAACCGGAGGCAAAAATCCTGGTTCTAACCAGTTTCATAACCGATGATAAGGTCTTTCCCGCCATCAAAGCCGGTGCCATGGGTTTTATGCTGAAGGATTCTGAACCACAAGAATTAATTGAGGGAATCCGCAATGTCTACAAGGGGGAACCAACTCTGCATCCCAATATCGCCCGGAAAGTGCTGCAAGAGCTTGGTCGTCCGGGCTCGGAAAGAGCTGTCCCTGACCCCCTGACAGATCGAGAAACAGAAGTTCTGAAACTATTGTCGAAAGGTCATGATAATCAGCAAATCGCAGAAGAATTATTTATTGCAGAAGTAACCGTTCGGACACATATAAGTCGAATTTTGCGAAAGCTGCAGCTTAACAATCGGGTTCAGGCAACCCTTTATGCGCTTAAAAAGGGTTTAACCTCCATTGATGATGAGTCGCAAAGTTGACTTTGCTTAAAAATCGAATAATGTCAAAAGAATTACTAAGAAAGGATATTGTTCCTTTTGTCAGAATCTTCTTGGTTTGCTGAAAATTTTTGTTTTGTGCGTTTTTTTTCACGAACCTAAAATCAAATTTGTCCTTATGAAAGATTGGCATATCATATTAAGACCTCGGTCATGCTTTAAAGGATATAGGAACCTTCTTTTAGAATTGCAATTTAAAGGAATTTAACACCGTGGAAAAAGTTGATGTGTTGATTGCTGAGCACCAAAGGAACACTCGCCAGGGATTAAAAGCTTTGCTGCAGCTTTCACCGATTATTAACCAAATTTGGGAAGCGGGGGATGGCGAAAATGCAATTATGATGATCGAGTCTTTGAACCCCGATCTCGTGATCACAGCAGCAGAGATGCCCATGATTGGGGGGGTAACCATCACCCGGTGGATCAAACAGAACCGGCCCGAGATTAAAGTGATCCTATTGACCATGTACCCATATTACGAGGATGAAGCACTGGCCGCAGGAGTGAACCGCTTTCTGGTAAAAGGTAAGGAGGATACTTCCATTGAGGAAGAAATTCGTTTGCTGTTCAATATTGAATCAGGGGATATCAAATAATTCATAAGTATAGATNTCATTATTTTTAAGGGCAAATAGTTTCAACCCATCCTGTTTTGGAAATTATTCAGCATGGTTTATAAGTTATATTTCTTGATCAGGTGCTTCTGNGCTGGTCAACTGNAAGTTGNTAGGATGATGTCNTGCNCGGCTTTAGGGTGATTGAGGCGGTGAGATCAACACNGGGATTTCCTCGATNGAAAGCTGTATGGCTTCTCAAACAAGCCCGTTGTTTTTGAGTATNAAGTTGAAAGTAGTGCTGCTTCCTGCTGTAACCGATAATTGGTCGGATTCGAATTCCATGCTAATCCCTGGGGGAACGCTTTCTTTCTCGATAACCAGCATCATTTCNACTTCANCAAATTGGTTGGGATACTTTTGGCTGGTCGTGTGAACGATCATGCTNAGATCATCCTGTTCCACTTCACCTAATGCCGATGTCATNAAAACTAATTCAATTTCCTTTTCTTCACCGNNTCCTGGTCAAANCAAAGATNCTGAGGGTGATACCCAGGAAGAAGGGATATCGATGATTGCCAGNGNAAAATTATCATCCTCTAAACCATGGTTGTTCTTGATTACTTTAAACCTTTTGTTTCCCGTGGAGACAATTCTGTATTTCTATCTATCAAGCTGAATACCAATCCGATCCTGTGGTTCTATAGGATTTTCACTTACGAAAACATTTTTCTCTGAATTAGATCGCGTCCCATCAGATCACGGCAAACTTGCCATGATCTGATGGGACAGAGTTGCCATAATTATTGAATGGTGATTTGCATGCTGGTTGTAGCAGTCTGATTGTTGGAATCCGTGATGGTCAGGACCACATCATAGGTTCCGGCTTCCTGATAGGCATGCGCCACTGCTTCACCTTCTGCGAGGTCGCTGCCATCCCCAAAATCCCATTGGTAGGAAACAATTTCCACATCGGATGTTGATCCTGAACCGTCAAAGGTGATTAGCTCGCCCACGGAACCTTCGCTAGGCGCATTGATCACAGCTATGATCGGTAAAGGTTGAGCGGGGGTTGGACCACTGCTGAAGTATAAGGTTTCCAGGTTGGTTGTAATCCGCAGCGTGTTTCCTTCGATCCAAACGCCATTCGCGTTTTGTAATACATTGAAATAAGCGGCTTCTTGCTCCATGATGCCTTCAGGTGTATCGCACAAAGCCACCGAAGAATTGATAGGTCCTAGCGAGAAGACCCCTGTAATTTCACCACTGTAGGTGTTACAGCCCCCGGAACCACTGACCGTACCTGTCTCTCCATCTGGATTGATCGTAAAAGCAATTGTGCTTTCACTGCCGGGAACTGCCACGAAAGTATCGATAGAAGTCAGCCACCACATCGTACCATCCAGGATTGTCAAGGGGCCTTGTTCTGTTTCCGGGTAGCTTCCCTCAAAGATGAGTACGGCCCCATCATAGAAAACCTGCATCTCATTCCCCAGTATTCGGTAATTACGAGCAGCATTCAATCCCAGGAAGAAACCTTGTTCCGTTTCCATTTGGGTATCCGAACACTCATTTTGGCTGGTTTGCGGCAAGTTAACCTTGATCTTGTCAGTACCGGCGAAATAAGTTGAAGCATAATCTCGGCAGCCCGTGCCACCCGCTTGGATCCCCGAAGGCATTCCGAACTGGCGACCAAAAGCGGCGCTGAACATAGTGCCTTCGGTGGGCGGCTGGGGATTATCGAGCGTGCCTTGTCCCGTCAGAACCCATTGGGGGCCTTCCAAGGGCATGCGGTCGGCATATAACAGCAATGCCCCGGTTTCGGTGTTGATGATTAACTGATTAAGGATAATCTGGTAGTTTTGAGCGCTTTCGAGAGCGGCCAAAAAGGCTTGCTCAACCTGCATGGCTGCATCTTCGCACATCATTTGGGTCAGACCAAAAGGTCCGGTGCTGAGGGCATCTCCCTCGATGGTGTAACTACCAAAGAAGGTGTTGCACCCGGCGTTGCCATTAACGGCGTTCTCCTCGCTTTGGATAGCAGGACTGCTCCCGGGTGTGAAGAGCACATTCGCATTCAATTCTTCAGGGACAGCTTCCCCATTAATTGAGGCTAGGAGCCAACGTACGTTCTCCAGCGGCAGGTGTTGGGCGCTGAAACGTAAGACAGAACCATCTGCCGTTACGATTTCTAGGGCTTTATAGCCGAGGCGGTAATTTTGAGCCGCTTCGAGCAGTTGTAAATAAGCGGATTCCTGCGCCATCCCTTTTTCGCAGGCCATCAAGTTCATTGCTGGCAAACTGATCGAGAGTTGCCCCTCTTCAATCTGATACTCCGTCGCATAATTATTGCAGCCGGTGTTACCGCTCAGGGCGCCTTCTACAGAGAAAATGGCGGTGGTGACCACGCCTGGCTCGTTGGAGATCAGGTTGTTGGGATCGCCGTAATCCGTCAGCACCCATACCGTGTCTGCCAATGTTATTTCTGGCATGAAGGTCATTTGTTCAGCGTAGCCCTCGCCACTATCGTAATCAAGCAACAAATAACCTTCTTCGGTAACGTTGTAGCCCATCACGGTTTCCAGGGCACCCAAAAACATAGTTTCCTGGTCCATCCCTTTTTCGCAGGCCATCATCGTGGATCCCACCGGGCCGTTGATTGTCAGGTTGAAATCATCATCGGCGGTGTAGGTGGTGAAGAAATTATTACACCCCCCCGATCCATTAACCTGATCATCAACAGCGCTGAAATTGATGGATACATACGTGTCAGGTTCTACCACGGTAGGATTAAGGGTATCACCATAACCAACCAGCACCCAATTTCCGCGCTCACTAACACTGTTCCAGCGCGCAATTGGCTGGCTGATTTCGGGCACCTCTGCTTCTATCTCAGTTTCCCCAGGCGGAGCGGTAGCTTCGGGCTGTTCAGGCAGTGATTGCTCAGCAACTGGCGTTTCGCTGCTGCATGCAGCCAGTAATAATACGAACACCAATAAAGCTATGATCCATTTCAAATCATGTTTTTTAGATTTCATCATCTTCTCCTTGTATTGTTAATTTTTTAAAGATGTACATTGTAATGGAATAATGTACATTTCGATATTTTCAAGCCACGGTCATTAATTACTGGCCATCTGATCCAAGGCAACATTGGGTGCGATCTCAACTCCAAAGGCATTATGCACCCGGAACCATTTCTTGGAAACCGGGGCCATCTTGTGACGACCTTCCTTGATCTCATATTGGTGATCCATAGAATCACAACCAGAAACAATAAGGTCAGAAGGGCGAGGCCCAGGACAATCATCAGCACTGATCGGGTCCCTAGATTGATCTCCAATCTATGCTGATGATCCTAATGAAATCTACAAACTTCAGGCATTTTCCGCGCGTTTGCCTAATTCCATTGCTAATGGGACGAGGATTATCATACCGATCAGCGAAAAGACCACCACCATCACGATCTCATCATTTCCAAAATTCGTTGAGGCGACCACCATCGCCGCAGCGATATTTCGCTGGCCTGCTCCCAGGGCTTGCAACCATCCATCGACCTTACCCAGGCGGCCAAGCAGGAAACCGCCTGCTGTGGTCAGGATGATCAGGATCAGGCTGGCCAACAGCCCGCCAGTCCCCAGCAGCCCAACGACATCATTGAAATTCAGCACAACCATCAACACCATCAGGATTAGAAGACTCAGGTTGGAAGCCTGGGCAAACATGGGTTGGATCGAGGATGCCACATCAGGATAACGGGCCCGTATGAACAGGCTGACCGCCAGGGGGATCAGAATCAGGTAAACCAACCCGGAGGCAATGTCCCAGAATGTCACTGCGATGCCGGTCAGGAACAGGGGTAGGAGGATCGGCATTACGATGATTGTCACGACGACCAGCAGCACCATCAAGGCGGTGGCTGGTGCAGTATCGATCTTGGCGAAAACAGCCGTTTTTGGTAAGGCAGGCGCGCCTGCAGCCAGGGAAACCAGCAGCAAGCCGACGGCTAGAGGTTCATCCAAAGAAAAGATTTGTATGAGGACCAATGCCAGGATGACTGGAAGGACGAAATTTGCCAGCAGAGCGATGATCACAAACCGAGCATTGCGCAGCGGCCCGGTGATCTGCTTCATTGTCAGGCTCAAGCCCATCGAACAAATCGTGCCCAGCACAAAGACCAGACTCA
>P_1C_Sed_1_UnCtyDRAFT_1000109_pt1 | contig 13928 bp, 9 predicted proteins | sample Pon1CUnioCityCA_6_FD_11282 | JGI IMG/M metagenome (IMG submission 11282) | reverse complement strand
GCCAGCGAGGAGCCCAAAGCCGCGCTGCAGGAGGAGGCTGAGACTGAGGAAGTCGAAGTCTCTGTCGAGTTGCAGGCTGATAACGGGGACACTGAGCCTGGCATCAAGCTGCAGGTTGGCGATGTGAATGGAGAGGTCCTTTCCGATGAAGAGGAGGATCAGTCCGACATGGGCGGGATCCCCGTCGAGGATTGGGACTATCAGCGGCCCAAACGGGGCGAAGTTCGCATGGGCATCATCCTTTCCATCGATGAGCAGGAGATCATTGCCGATGTTGGGGCCAAGCGAGATGGTATCGTTCCCTATGCGGACATGCAGCGTATGGGAGAAGAGGCCCTAGCTGAACTGCAGGTGGGTAGCGAAGTCCCGGTGTACGTCTTGCGTCCCGAGGACAAGGAAGGTAACCTGCTGATCTCTCTGTACATGGCCCGCCAGCAGCAGGCATGGATCGACGCGCAGGAATTGGCTAATTCTGGAGAGATTTGGGAAGAAGAAGTTATCGGCTATAACAAGGGGGGACTGGTAGTCCCCGTGGAAGAGATCAGGGGTTTTATCCCTGCATCGCAGGTGCCGGGCTTCCCACATGGTCTCAGCCAGGAGGAGCGACTAGACCGCCTGTCCACTATGGTTGGCGAGAAACTGCCGGTCAAAGTGATCGAGATCAACCAGCGCAAGCGTCGCCTGATCTTGTCTTCGACAGCGGCCCAGCGGGCTTGGCGAAAGAAGGCACGCAAGAAGTTGCTTGAGGATTTGCGCGAAGGAGAGGTGCGCACGGGCAAGGTCAGCAGCCTTTGCAGTTTTGGCGCCTTTGTGGACTTGGGAGGGGCCGACGGTCTGGTTCATATTTCGGAACTGAGCTGGCGGCGAATCCGGCATCCTCGGGAGGTGGTGAGCGTAGGTGAAGAGGTTGAGGTCTATGTGCTGCGCCTGGACCACGAACGGCAGCGCATCGGTCTGAGCCTGAAGCGGCTGCAGCCCGAACCCTGGTCGCTGGTTGAGGACAAGTACGAGCTTGGGCAGTTGATCGAGGGTGTGGTGACCAACGTGGTGGATTTCGGCGCGTTTGCCGAGGTCGAGGAAGGCGTCGAGGGCTTGATACATGTATCGGAGCTGGCAGAGGCCCCGATTTCGCATCCGCGTGATGTGGTGAAAAAGGGCGACTTGCTGCTGTTGCGGGTCATCCGCATCGATGTGCGTCGCAAGCGATTGGGTCTGAGTCTGAAGCGGGTTCTGGAGTCGGAGTGGTCCGAATGGGCTGCCCGTCTGGCTGCGGCTGAGATGGAAAAGCAGGCAGCACTTGAAGAAGCCGAGGCTGATGCGGCCGAGGAAGCTGCCGAGGCCGAAGAGGAGACCGCGGAAGAGGCCGGTGCAGAAGTGGAGGAAGTTGTCGAGGCTGAGGCAGAGGCGGGTGAAGGGCCTGCGGACGAGCCCACGGCTGAAGTGGCGGAGGAAGCTGCAGCGGCTGAGGAGCCTGTGGGGGAACCTTTAGAAGCAGAGTCAGAGGCTGTCGATGAGCCCGAGGCCGAGGCAGTGGAAGACGCTGTGGAGGCTGAAGAGGAGCCAGCGGATGAGCCCGAGGCCGAGGCAGTGGAAGACGCTGTGGAGGCTGAAGAGGAGCCGGCGGATGGGCCCGAGGCTGAGGTAGCGGAAGACGCTGTGGAGGCTGAAGAGGAGCCGGCGGATGAGCCTGAGGCTGAGGTAGCGGAAGAATCTGTGGAGGAGGAAGAGGAGCCGGCGGATGAGCCTGAGGCTGAGGCAGTCGAAGACGCTGTGGAGGCTGAAGAGGAGCCGGCGGATGAGCCCGAGGCTGAGGCAGTGGAAGACGCTGTGGAGGCTGAAGAGGAGCCCGAGGAAGAGCCAGTCGTAGAGGCGGAGGAAGCTCCGGAGGCCGAGGCGGAGGTGACGGAGGATGCGGCGGAAGCCGTGGAAGATTCCACGGTGGAGGAGGAAGAGCCTGCGGAAGATCCGGAACCTGCAGCAGTGCAAAGCTAGGCTGCTGTGCGAAGTGAATGATGACTATGGCAACTGGCAATATAGACCTAAAAGAACGATTGCAGCAAGAGCTGGATGAAGCGCTGGCCGAGATCAAGAGCCTGGACGAGCGGTTGGAACGAAAGGGCGACTATGGTCTGGGAAAGGGTGATCCCAGTATATATGAGTGGGAGATGTGCCTGGCGCTAAAGCAGCGGGCGGAGACCAAGGTACGCTCATTGGAGATCGCTCTGCGCAAGGCGGAAGAGGGCGATTATGGCGTATGTGAAGTCTGCGGAGAGCAGATCGATCCCGCTCGCCTGGCTATCCTGCCCGACACCAAGAGATGCATTACGTGCGCGCAAAGGAAGTAGTACCAGAGAGGAAGAACGCCGCCCAGCAAAGAGGGCGGCGTTTTTGTTTGGCGAGGGGGGGCATATGCTTGGTGCGAGGCGCTCGGCCACTTGTCAGAGGCGTCATTCTTCTGTAAGATAAGGGGCACGAATCAAAGGAGGAGATAAGACTGATGAACAACGCTGTTCCGATCCCTGACCGTGTCCGGCGCCTTGTCGACCTGGCCGACAACCTGTGGTGGAGTTGGCATCCCCCGGCTCGCAATCTCTTCAAGGCTGTCAGCTATCCTCTGTGGAGGAGCACGCGCCACAATCCCGTGCGGATGTTGCAGTTAGCGAACCCGCAGCGTCTGGAGGCACTTGCTCGCGATCCTGATTTCTTGAGTCTGTACGATCGCGTCATCGATGCTTTCGAGACCGACTTGAGCAACGGCCACCTGTGGTTCTCGGAAGAGCATCCCGATCTGCACCGGCCTGTAGCCTATTTCTCTGCAGAGTTTGGATTGCATGGGTCCTTGCCCATCTATTCTGGCGGGCTGGGGGTGCTGTCAGGCGATCACTGCAAGGAAGTCAGCGATCTGGGCCTGCCCTTTGTCGGCGTGGGATTCATCTATCCGCAGGGCTACTTTCGACAGCGTATCCCACCTGATGGCTGGCAGGAGGCGATCTATGACACGCTGAACTTTGACCAGGTACCGCTTCATGCTGTGCTCGATGCAGGCGGTAACCGGCTGATTCTTGAGGTGGTGCTGCGCGGCACACCAATCTATATGCAGGTCTGGCAGGTGCGGGTTGGGCGGGTCAACATCTATCTGATGGATACCAATGTATCGCAGAACGCACCTTGGGACCGCGATCTTTCAGCCCGGCTCTATGGTGGCGACCAGGAGACACGCATACGACAGGAGATGGTATTGGGTTTGGGTGGGGTGCGGGCCCTGGAGTCACTGGGTCACGAACCCATCGTGTGGCACATGAACGAGGGACACTCGGCCTTTATGGTGTTGGAGCGACTGCGCAGGTTGGTCCAGGGGGGATCTAGTTTCGACCAGGCAGCGGAGATGGTACGGAACACGACGGCTTTTACGACTCACACGCCGGTGCCTGCTGGGCACGATGCCTTTCCCTTTCACCTGATGGACGAGTACTTTGGGCGCTTCTGGCAGGAGGTGGGGATCAGCCGGGAGCAGTTTCTGGGGCTGGGCGAGTACCATGGCCGGTTCAACATGACGGTGCTAGCCCTGCGGCTGTCGGGCCGATGTAATGGAGTCAGCCAGCTTCACGGCAAAGTGTCGCGGCGGATGTGGCAATCGGTATGGCCTGAACGCCCGGTCGAGGACGTGCCGATCAGGGCGATCACGAATGGGGTTCATGTGCCGAGCTGGATATCGACTACACTAAAGGGTCTCTTTGCCGACTATGTCAGCCCGGACTGGGAGGACCGCCACGATGATCCGGCCCTGTGGGAGCGGCTGGAAGATATTCCGGACCAGGTGCTTTGGGCCGCTCACGGACATCTCAAGGAGAAGCTTCTGGCCTTTGTCGACGCGCGGACCCGATCGCGCTGGCGCGAGGGGCAGATGGTTGCCAGCCAGGTGCTGGCCTCCGGTACGTTGCTCGAACCAGAGGCACTCACTATCGGTTTTGCGCGAAGGTTTGCGACGTACAAGCGGGCGACGCTCATCTTCCGTGATGTGCAGCGCCTGAAGCGGATCCTGCATGCGGAACACCGCCCGGTGCAGATCGTGTTCGCGGGCAAGGCCCACCCTGCTGATGGCGGGGGTAAGCAGTTGATCCAGGAAGTATACCAGTACGCGCAGGATCCCGAGTTCGGTGGGCGCATCGCCTTTCTGGAGGACTATGACCTGCATATGGCGCGTTTCCTCGTGCAGGGGGTTGATGTCTGGCTCAATAACCCCAGGCGGCCCAACGAAGCAAGTGGTACAAGCGGGATGAAGGCAGCGATGAATGGCGTGCCCAATTTGAGTATCCTCGATGGTTGGTGGCCGGAGGCATATCATCCAGCGGAGGGAGGGCGAGCTGCCAATGGATGGGCCTTTGGCGAGGTGCAGTACGACGATTGGGAGACACAAGACGAGGTCGATAGCCAGGCCCTCTACCGGCTGCTCGAGGAGCAGGTGGTGCCCCTCTACTACGACCGCGATCCGGCGGGGATTCCACGAGGTTGGGTGCAGGTGATGAAAGAGGCGATGCGTACCAGCATCGCAGCCTTTTCGATGCGGCGGATGATCAAAGAATATATAGAGCAGATGTATCTGCCAGTCATGCGCTGAGTGGGCAGGCACGCGGCTGGCTCTGGCCTGTAGTTGGCGGCTAGTGGCGGAAGCGGTTTTGACGAACAGGTGCGGGTGTGCTATACTCGCCGGGTCGAAAGATTCGATAGGGGGCAGTGTCTTTCTATGGCAGAAAGAAGAAAAACGACCAAGATTCTGGTCACGGGAGCCGTAGGGCAAATCGGCTCCGAGTTGACCGTGGAGTTGCGCCGGCGATATGGCGCAGAGAATGTGGTGGCCACTGGACACAGGACTAAACCGAGTGCGGTTCTGTGCGACGGTGGCCCTTTTGAGTATATAGACGTGACGGACAGGGGGACGCTAGAGGCAGTCGTCGAAAAGTATGATATCGATACGATCTATCATATGGCTGCCATTCTCTCTGCAGTGGGCGAGGAAAAGCCGCACCTTGCCTGGGATGTGAATATCAACGGCCTGTGCCACGTGCTGGAAGTTGCGAGGGATCGCGAGCTAGTCCGGGTCTTTTGTCCCAGTTCCATCGCGGTTTTTGGCCCCGAAACACCGCGTCACAACACGCCCCAGGAGACTGTCCTGCGGCCGACTACCATGTATGGCATCTCAAAGGTCGCGGGCGAGCTGTTGTGCGAGTACTATGCTGTACGTTACGGTGTGGACGTTCGAGGTGTGCGGTATCCAGGCATTATCAGCAGCGAGACGCTTCCTGGCGGCGGCACGACGGACTATGCGGTAGCGATCTACTATGAGGCCATTGCCAACAAGCGCTACACTTGTTTTGTGAAGGCGGATACGACATTGCCGATGATGTACATGCCAGATTGCATCAAGGGCACGATCGACCTGATGGAGGCGGATCGCAGCAGGTTGGTGCATCACGCCGATTTCAATATGGCTTCGATGAGTTTCTCAGCTGGGGAGTTGGCTGCAGAGATTAGAAAGCATATCCCCGAGTTNACCTGCGGGTACAAGCCCGACTCTCGACAGGCGATTGCTGATTCCTGGCCGTGCTCGATCGACGATAGTGCCGCCAGGGAGGAATGGGATTGGCGCCCTGAATACGATCTGGAAGCAATGACGATCGACATGCTGGAAAAGCTAGGCCAGCGCCATGCGGAAGGCCGGCTATATCCCGGATCGGATGTGGCCTGCGACTGAGGAGAGCAGTCTAGGGATGTCCGGGGAGGGCTTGACAGCGCTACTTCGGAGAGAAGGAGTAAAGGATGGCAGACAAGTTTGATTTCATTCGGCAAGATGTAACAGGTTTGAAGGATGCGGGTCTATTCATCAACCTGCGGATCATGGGCTCCCCGGCTGATGCCTGGATGGAGGTAGATGGTAATCGTGTGCTGAACTTTTGCACGAACAACTACCTGGGGCTGGCCAATCATCCCCGGATGAAGGAGGCGGCGCGAAAGGCCATCGACGAGTGGGGCGTGGGGCCGGCGGCGGTGCGATCCATCGCAGGGACGCAGGGTCTGCACGTGGAGCTGGAGAGGCGCCTTGCCGCGTTCAAGGGGGTCGAGGATTCGCTTTACGTGCAGAGCGGTTTTTGCGCCAATCAGGCTGCCCTGGCACCATTGGTGGGGCGGGACAGAGCCACGGGCGAGCAAGACGTGATCTTTTCTGACCGGCTGAACCATGCCAGCATCATCGATGGGGCAAGGCTGTCCGGCGCCAAGATCATCGTGTACGAGCACTGTGATGCTCAGGATGCCGATGCGAAAATCAAGGAGCACTTGCCCCAGTTCCGACGGGGCCTGCTGGTGACGGATGGTGTATTCAGCATGGACGGCGACGTCGCACCGCTGGATGAGCTCTACGAAGTTGCGGAAAAATACGGCGTCATGACCATGGTAGACGATGCTCACGGAGAGGGTGTGCTGGGCGGTGGGAAGGGCATCGTGCACCATTTCGACCTGCAGGGCAAGTTCGACGTGGAGATAGGCACGCTCAGCAAGGCCTTTGGCGTGATGGGCGGGGTGATTGCAGGTAAGAAGGTGGTAATTGACTATCTTCGACAGAAGGCACGCCCCTTCCTGTTCTCCAGTGCGGTGACGCCGGCCGACACGGCAGCCTGCCTGGCAGCAGTGGACCTCTTGGAGGAGAGCTCGGAGCTGATCGAGAAGCTTTGGGCCAACACCGAGTACTTTAAGGCTTCGATGGCAGAGTTGGGATTCGACACAGGCCACAGCGAGACCCCCATCGTCCCGGTGATGCTGGGCGAGGCCCCGTTGGCGAAAGAGTTCTCGCGCAAGCTCTTCGAGAACGGTGTGTTTGCCATGGCCTTGGGCTTTCCTACCGTGCCCAGGGGAAAGGCCCGCATTCGGGTGATGAATACGGCTGCACACAGCCAGGCAGATCTGGATGCCGGGTTGGCCGCATTTGAGAGAGTAGGGCGCGAGCTGGGAGTGATCTAGTCCAGGCTCTGGCCTTGGCGGTCTGGCGAGGCTCCTGGTGGTTTTGAACGTTTCGGAACCATATCGCGTTGGTAGATAGGGACTGCACCTTTCCAAAATAGATGTAACTTTGTTGCCCGAACCAGGTCCGGACCATTTGTATCAGGATCGGCCAGAGACGGTCGTTTTTGGGTGTTGCGCCCCGCTTGACGCCTAGCGGCACTTGTGGTATTATTTACAAAGCTAGGGTGTTCTAGCTCAAACACCCAGTTAGGATCAAGCGGGGAGGTGAAACCTGATGAAACGCGGAGTGTGGTTCAAAGGAGTGATCTTATTGGTCCTGGTGACCATGGCTGCTGGTCTGGGGGCATGCTCCAGGTCAGCGGCAGAACGCGAGGGATCGGCCACGACACCTGCCGCTACTTCGGTGGGTAGCGGTGAAGCGACTCAAGTGGCGACTCCCTCGCCAGGCGAGACGGTAGTATCTGCGGTCTCGCCGGTTCCGCAGACGACTGAGGCCGATGTCCAGCCAACGGAAGAAGAGACCACAGTCGACGAACCCACGGAGGAACCGACAGAAGAGGCCACGGCGACGGTGGCTCCAACTCCAACTAGCCCGCCGACTTCTGGGGGGCAGGAGGATGGATACGTCGTGCATGTGGTCCAGCGTGGCGAGACGCTTTATTCAATCGCCCGGAAGTACGGCACTACCTATAGCGCGATTGTCCAGGCGAACAGCATACGCAACCCCAGTGTGATCTATGTCGGACAGCGGATCAAGGTTCCGACGTCCGGTAGTTCATCTGGATCGACTTCGGGGTGCCGCTACCGCCACACGGTGCAGCGAGGGGAGTGGCTCTGGCAGATCGCCAGGGAGTATGGCGTATCGCCGTACACGATCATGTCGGCCAATGGATTGAGTCTGCCTTCGGCTAGCACCATCTATGCAGGCATGGTGTTGTGCATCCCGTAATGCGGAGGTAGTGGCGAGGCCCGTTCCTGTGTTGGGCCGAGTTACAGGGTGCAAAGCACCGGCAATTGAATTGTAGGCACTTGGCGGTTCGCGCGAGATTCGGAGATTCGCGCGAGTCGCCCGGCGTTCGCGTGCAGTGAGGCTGTCGTGTCATGCTGTGCGGGAGGGCACGTACTGGCGGGTGATCTTTCTTGTTGATGGCCTAATTGCAGAATCATATAACGTCTATCCTGAGATGACGGTCGCCGCGATGGTGAGGGACATATAGCTATGGTACTGGCTGCTCTGAGTGTGGGAGGTTGGGCGTGTGGTAGATGTTCAACCATCTACACGACGGGCGCTTGTGTTTTGTGCGGGTAAGCGCACACTATGAGCGGGAGTGAATCTCTTGTTTGAGGCCTGGTGCGTGATATGCCTCGCCAATGATCGGGTTCAGACTTGGAAAGTGGAGGATACTATAGCATGGCATTGTTGGATGTCAGAGACCTGAGAACCCAGTTTTTCACCCAGGATGGTGTCGTCAAGGCGGTCAACGGGATTTCGTTCCACGTGAGCCAGGGCGAGACTCTAGGGATTGTAGGCGAGAGCGGATGTGGCAAGAGCGTGAGCGTGCTTTCTGTCATGCGCCTTATCCCCCAGCCCCCTGGCAAGATCGTGGGCGGGGAGGTGATGTTTGGCGGTCGCGATTTGCTGAAGCTCAGTGGCGATGAGATCAGGCAGGTGCGTGGCAACCAGATCGCCATGATCTTTCAGGACCCCATGACGTCACTCAACCCGGTGTTGACCATCGGCAGGCAGATTGGCGAGGCGCTGGAACTGCACCTGGGCATGAAGCGAGATGACGCCCGCAAGCGGTCTGCGGAGTTGCTCGAAATGGTGGGCATCCCGCAGGCCGAGCAGCGTCTGGACGACTATCCGCACCAGTTCTCGGGCGGCATGCGCCAGCGGGCCATGATTGCTATGGGGCTGGCTTGCAGCCCCCAGTTGCTCATCGCGGACGAACCGACGACAGCGCTGGATGTGACCATCCAAGCTCAGATTGTTGAACTGGTGAAGCGCCTGCGCGACGAGATTGGCATGGCGGTGATCTGGATCACGCATGACCTGGGGATCGTTGCCGGACTGGCTGATCGAGTGATGGTCATGTATGCTGGTTTTGCGGTGGAAGAGGCGGCCGTGAAGGAAGTCTATGGCAATCCGCGACATCCGTACACCATCGGGCTTCTGGGATCGCTACCGAGACTGGATGAGATTCGGAAGGACAAGTTAGAATCGATCGAGGGGCTGCCTCCGGATCTGATCGCGCTGCCCAAGGGCTGTCCCTTTGAGGCGCGCTGCATCTATGCCATTGAAAAATGCAAGACGGAGCGGCCCCAATTGGAGCCGGTAGGCCCTCGACATCGCATCGCCTGTTGGGTGGATGTCACAAAGGGGCGCCGGGGATAAAGAATGCTCTTGGGCGCGCTTTCGAGTTCACACTTAGCACACTCGCAAAGGAATAGGTGACAGATGGAAGGAAACGGAGTACTGGTCAGGGTTCGCGATCTGAAAATGCATTTCCCTATTACGCATGGTATTGTCATCCAGCGCCAGGTGGGCGCTATCAAGGCCGTAGATGGCATTTCGTTCGATATTATGCGTGGAGAGACGCTTGGCCTGGTGGGGGAGTCTGGTTGTGGCAAATCCACAACAGGTAGGGCAATGCTGCAACTCTACCGCCCAACGGCTGGGGATGTGTATTTTGAGGACATGAACCTCACAGAGATCAAGGGGGAGAAGTTGCGCCGCATGCGCCGGCGGATGCAGATGATCTTCCAGGATCCCTACGCATCCTTGAATCCGCGTATGACGGTTGGAGACATCATTGGCGAGCCCATGCTGGTGCATAATATCTCGAGGGGTAAAGAACGCCGGGCGCGAGTTCAGGATCTGTTGAGGACTGTGGGCCTGAATCCCTACTTTGTGAACCGCTATCCCCACGAGTTCTCTGGCGGACAGCGGCAGCGCATCGGCGTTGCTCGTGCCCTGGCCCTGAACCCCGAGTTTATCATCTGTGACGAACCGATTTCGGCGTTGGATGTTTCGATCCAGGCACAGATTATCAACCTTCTGGAGGACCTCCAGGAGGAATTCAATCTGACGTATCTATTTATCGCCCACGATCTGTCGGTGGTTCGGCACATCTCGGATCGTATTGCGGTGATGTACCTGGGCAAGATCGTGGAGTTGACGACTCGCGCGGAGCTGTACGATGATCCACGGCATCCCTACACTCAGGCGCTATTGTCTGCGGTGCCCATCCCCGATCCGGTGGTGGAGGAGCAGCGAAAGCGCGTCATTCTGGAGGGCGATGTGCCCAGCCCGGCGAATCCGCCGGTGGGCTGCAACTTTAGCACGCGTTGCCCGGTAGTNATGGATATTTGTAGGGAGCAAGAACCCGAGTTCGAGGAGACAACCAGCGGTCACTGGACGGCCTGCTTCCGTGTGGAGTAGGCTGGGTTGGTCCAGATGGAGGCCGGTAGGGCTTCTTGACTTTGCACCTTCCTTGTGATATGATAGTTAGGCTTCGTTCATCTGGGATCGAGCCTTCTCGCAGGCAGTCGTAGTGCCTTCGTGAGGGGAGAGATAAGGAGGTGATGAGGCGGGCTCCATTTTTAGCGGCAGGTTCCCCGCACCTGGCATTTTGTTGATTTAGTCACTCTAGTCCATGAGGGAAGGAGAAGACATGTTTAGTAAGAAATTAGCGATTCTCGTAGTTCTAGTGATGGTCGCCCCATTGGTGCTGAGCGCCTGTGGTCCCACAGCGGAGCCCGAGGTGGTCATCCAGACTGTCCCCGTCGAAGTCACCAAGATCGTTGAGCAGGAAGGCGAGGTGGTGACGATCGTCGAGACTCAGATCGTGGAGGTCCCTGTTGAAGTGACGCCCGAGCCTGAGGAGGAAGTAGTCGAGGAGGGCGTGTTCGTTGCGCCTGATCCAGAGACGTACACCTACGTCACCTTTGGCGACATCGATACGATGGACCCCAACCTGTGCTATGACACGGCCAGCGCAGCCCTGATCCTGAACGTGATGGAGGGCCTGCTCTTCTTCAATCGCGAGAAGATGACCGAGTACGTGCCGGTGTTGGCCACCGAGATCCCGACGGTTGAGAATGGCGGTATCTCCGAAGACGGCCTGACCTATACCTTTAACATCCGCCAGGGTGTCACGTTCCACAATGGGAATGACATGACGCCCAGCGACTGGGAGTACACCTTTGAGCGCGGCCTGATCCAGTCAGACGTCAACGGCCCCCAGTGGCTGCTGATCGAGCCGCTGCTGGGCTATGCCAGTGGCGACGTCACCGAAGAGATCGGCGACGGCGCGTATGCCGGCGACCCGGACGGGCTGCGGGCCAACGCTTCGCCTGAGGAACTGATGGCGGCTTGCGAAAAGGTCAAGGCGGCTGTCGAGGCTGATGACGAAAACTGGACGCTGACCTTCAACCTGGCCCAGCCGTGGGGCCCCTGGCTGGCCACGCTGGCCCAGTCCTGGGGTGCAGTCATGGATAAGGAATGGGCCATCGAGAACGGCGCCTGGGATGGTTCCTGCGAGACCTGGCAGGACTACTATTCCCCCGGCCCGGCAAACGACGAGCTAAATGCCATCATCAACGGCACCGGCCCCTACAAGCTGGAGTACTGGACGCCGGACGAGGAGTGGGTCCTGACCGCCAATGAGAACTACTGGCGCGAGGACGGCGACGAGATGTGGCCCGGCGGCCCCAGCGGCGCGCCGTCGATCAAGCGCGTTGTCCGCCAGCTCGTAAACGAGTGGGGCACCCGCTTTGCCATCCTGCAGGCTGGAGACGCCGAGAACGTGGCTGTACCGGCAGCCAACCGGCCGCAGGCGGACGAGTTCGTGGGCGAAATCTGCGACTATGAGACCAACGAGTGCACGCCCACGGAGAACCCCAACGCGCAACTGCGCAAGTGGCCCAGTTTGCCGGATGTCAGCCGCACCAACGTGTTCATGAACTTTGACCTGAGCCAGGAAGAGGGCACGAACCCGTACATCGGCAGCGGCCAGCTGGACGGGAACGGCATTCCGCCCGACTTTTTCAATGACATCCACGTGCGCAAGGCCTTCAACTACTGCTTTGACTATGACGCCTATATCGCAGATGCCCAGAACGGCGAGGGCATCCGCAATAACGGGCCCATCATCTACGGTATGCTGGGCTACAACAACGATGGCCCGATGTACGACTTTGACCTTGACATGTGCGCCGAGGAAATGGCCCAGGCCTGGGATGGTGCGGTGGCTGAGACCGGCTTCCGTGTACAGATGTCCTACAACACCGGCAACGTCGCTCGCCAGACGGCCTGCGCCATCCTACAGTCGAGCTTTGCGTCGATCAACAGCGCATACCAGATCGAGTGCCTCGGCCTGCCGTGGCCCACGATGCTGCGCGCCTTCCGCGCCGGCCAACTGCCCCTGGTTGCCAGCGGCTGGATCGAGGACATCCATGACCCGCACAACTGGGTGCAGCCGTTCACCATCGGCACCTACGGCGGGCGGACAAACCTGCCCGAGGAGCTGACGGCCCAGTTCGAGGAATTGGTTACCTCTGGCGTGTTGGCTGCCGACCCGGCAGATCGCGAGCAGATCTACTTTGAACTCCAGCAGGTCTTCTACGACGAGGCCATCCAGATCACGCTGTCGCAGGCGGCTGGCACCCGCTACGAGCAGCGCTGGGTGCAGGATTGGTACTACAACCCGATCCTGTTTGCTGGCTACTTCTATGCCTACAGCCTGGCCGAATAGTAGTGAGCAAGGTTAGGTGAATCCGTTTCCGGCGGGGGCGCAAGCCCCCGCCGGATAGTCTGTTTGTTGTTGAGGCAAGGGGACTTATGACCGCATATATCATTCGCCGCTTGATACAGCTGCCCATTACCGCCTTTGGCGTGACTGTTCTTGTCTTTCTTATGACCTTTTTGCTCGACCCGGTGGAGCGCGCGGCGCTCTACGTGCGCGATATCCCGCACACTGAGGGGGCGATCGATGCCGTGATCCGGCGCTACGGGCTGGACGACCCGTTCCACGAGCAATACTGGCGCTGGCTGGTGGGTCAGACCGACCCGGTGACAGGCGAGAGGATCGGCGGCATTCTGCGCGGGGATTTTGGTTTCTCGCGGACCGGTCGCGTGCCGGTTGTGGAGTTGATCAAGCTGCGCCTGCCAGCTTCGCTAGAGCTGGCATTGTGGAGCGTGGTGCCGATCATCGCGGTCGGTATCTGGTTGGGGATTATTGCCGCCAAGAATCATAATAATATCATAGACCAGGCGGCCCGGGTGTTCGCGCTCGTCGGCTGGTCCTTCCCAACCTTTGTTTTCGCCTTGCTGGTGCTNATGATTTTCTACGCCAAGTTAGGATGGTTCCCGCCCGGACGGCTGACGGCTGAGATGACGCAGGCGGTGATGGCGCCCGATTTCCACCGCTATACGACGATGAACACCATCGACGCCATGCTGAACCTGCGGTTCGACGTCTTTTGGGACGCGCTGCGCCACATGGTGTTGCCGATCATCACCCTGTGCTATATCCAGTGGGCCATGTTGCTCCGCCTGACGCGGTCTTCGATGCTCGAGGCTTTGAACCAGGACTATATGACCACGGCGCGGGCCAAGGGATTGCCGGAGAAGGTGGTTACCAACCGCCATGCCCTGCCCAACGCGCTGATCCCGGTGGTGACGGTCGGGGGAATGACGGTGGTGGGACTGATTGGAGGGGTGGTCATCACCGAAACGGTGTTCAACTACCCGGGCATGGGACGGGCCGCAGCAGCGGCAGCCCAAAGCCTGGACTTGCTGACCGTGGTCAGCTTTACGCTGTTTACGGCCGTGCTGCTGATTGTGACCAACCTGATTATTGACGTCATGTATGCTTTCTTGGACCCGCGCGTCCGCCTGAGTTAGGGTA
>P_1C_Sed_1_UnCtyDRAFT_1000107_pt1 | contig 14069 bp, 10 predicted proteins | sample Pon1CUnioCityCA_6_FD_11282 | JGI IMG/M metagenome (IMG submission 11282) | reverse complement strand
CAGCTGGATTTTTCGTTTCTTATAGTCTGGCAAGAAAAATTTCAAGATTTGAACATCACTGCCCCTTATACATTTTCATACACCAGTTTTCCATCTACCAAGATTCCCTCCTCATACTGCTGCTTCATTTCCTTATGCAGAACCAGCACCTTTTAGTGAACATCTGCCAGCTTTCCCTCCGCAGCGGATACCAGATTAGCAGCAGAGCACCTAATAAACATGCTGCCCCCAGTATCACACAGGTGAAAATTTTAATCTCCATTGTTAAACCTTAGAAGATTCTTCCTGCATTGGATGTACAGTTGATGAAATTAATCCTTTCCAGGATAAAGGGCGTGATTCAAATGGCAATCGATTGGGCTGGTTTTTTGATCAACACGTTGATTCCAATAAATGAAATTTATTTTGAAGAGATCAGATTCTTGAGATTTAATTTAGTGATGGGGCGCGGACTTCAGTCCATAAATTTTCCTGAAACAAAATATTTATTGATTATGATTTAATCATAATAAAATCCATGGAAAGAAGCGGGTTGACGCCAACCCTTTGGAATTAGCACAAAAATCCGCGCTCCAGAAGGAAAACGTTTAAAACTATCGAAGAAAATTTAGGTTTTCAATTGCAGTTTTGGTGGCAATACCATTAATTTGTTGGGATTTTTGGCATAGAACCTTTGATTGCTTGATAAGGGGAGGTTTCTAACACAAAAGGGTTACTTCATTGAAAAAAGCAGCTTCTTGGTTTTTGAAACTGCTCTTTTCTTCATCAATTTGAAAATTTTTTAAAGCTGCTCGGGTTTTTCACCCCTGGCTTATTCGCTCTTAGAAAATACCAGCCTGAATCCCCCGCTGCCGCCAAAGCGCAAATCTCTTTTTGCAAATAAAAATCCAGCAATCAGTAAACAGAATAGGGATATGCCAAACAGAAGCAGTAAATTCTGCAGATCCAACCCTTCCACAGCAGCGCCGCCCTGGTAATACTTCAAAGGCGAGAAACGATTCACACCTTCCAGTTTCTCATCAATCCTCGCCAAGGAAGAGATGAAAAAGCTGGCTATCAGCAAAAACCCGGAAACCAGACCGGCAGAACTGCTGCTGGGCAAGATCATTGAAAGCAGCAGTGACAAACTTAAAAATAGCATCAAAACAGCAAACAATGAAACAAAGGGCCGGGTTAATTGAGCCAGGGATAGATCAAAATCATTGAATTGTGCACCCAGGTAAAATCCAATCCAGGTGATTCCTAAAATAAGAACCACGCTCAAAATCAAAGCCAAGGTGCGGCTTGAAAACAAGCTTATCCGACGGATGGGTTGAGCAAGGATCAACTCCAGGGTTCCCTCTTCTTCATCCTTGCTGAGCAAACTTGCAGCCGCAGAAACCACCATAATCCCCAAAACAATCGGCATATATGAAAAGAATTCCAAATGGAGAAAACCGCTGGGTGAGAACAAATCGACATCGCCCCCAAAGAATGCCATTAAGTCATCCGGGAAAGCATTGAATACTTCCATTAAATTGACATCTCTTTGGAAAAAAGTCTCATAAATGTCAAAGAGATAATAACCTAAAAGACCGAGCCCCAATCCCCAACCCAGGATCATCAGCCAATTCTTAAGGAGTCGTCGTTTAAAAATCGCAAACATATTTATGCCGATCCTTCCTGTTCTTCATAATATTTCAAGAATACTTCCTCCAAAGAAGGTTTGTTGATCTCTAAATCTAAAACCGGGTAGTTCGCAAGGGTTTTTATCAACCCACTCATCTCGCCCCTTACTTCCAGGGTGTAAGCACGGTTATTGTCATTAACTCGTAATATTTCTACACTGGGAATTTCCTCTAACTCGGATCGCGATACCTCCTGGTCAAATTGAACCATCGCCCTGGTCAAAGACCTTCCAATCAGATCCTCCGTATTGGCAATTTCAACAAGGCTGCCCTTACGAATAATTCCCACCCGATCGGCAACTTTTTGAACTTCGGAAAGGATATGAGACGAGAAAAAGACCGTCGTACCATTTTCACGCTGCTCTCGAATGATATTGAGCACCTCTTGCTTCATCAAAGGGTCCAGCCCGAGGGTTGGCTCATCCAACATCAGCAAAGGAACATGACTTATGAAACATTGGATCAAACCGACCTTTTGCTTATTCCCCTGAGAAAGGGTCTTGATCTTGCTATCCAGATTTAGATCGAGTCGTTTAGCCAGTTTAAGGATCTCATTCCAATCACGGCGGTTATTACGCAGTTTTCGAAGATGTTTGAAAAAATCACGAGGTGTAAAATCACCTGCCAATTTCAAATCCCCTGGTAAATAGCCAACTTTTTCTTTGACAGCCAGGGGGGCATGCTGAGGATCAATGCCAAATACTTCTATCTTCCCGCTGTTCGGTCTGATCAAGTCCAACATACAGCGGATGGTGGTGGTCTTACCTGCCCCGTTAGGGCCTAAAAAGCCAAAAACCTCCCCTTGTTCAACTTCCAGGTTCAATCCCTGAAGGGCATGAACCTTGCCATAATATTTATGTACATTCTCAAGTTTAATCACAGAATTACTCATATAAGAACCTATCCATTCCATTTTTATTATGATTTAAATCGGCAGCAATCACAACCAGATCCTGATCCTTCATCAGGAATTTTCATTCTGATTGTATTCCAAATTGATTCTGGAAAACCTATATTTTCTCAGGTATTCGAGGATTTTTGCCCAAACGCCCCGTCTCCAACTGCCTCTACCAGCCTGATCCAATCATCAAGTGAAAGTGCTTCAGGACGGCGTCGAGGGTCGATATCAGCATTTTCTAATATTTCCGCAACGGACTGCTTATCCTTGCCCAATAATGGACTCAATGATCCCCGCAGCATCTTCCTTTTCTGATTGAATGCGGCATGGGCTAAGGTAAACAGCCTCTTGATACCTTTGCTCGATAATTCTGGCTGTCCATAAACCTCAATAATCAAAACGCTTGAATCAACATTGGGTTCTGGATAAAAACACCTTGCGGGGATATGACTTCCAATTCGAGCCTGACCATAGATTTGGACGGATAATGAAAGCAAACTCATTTTCTCATCCTTGTTAATGATCCGCTCTGCCACTTCTCGCTGCATGGTCAGTACCATTCGGGCGGGCCTCACTTTTGCTTCCAAAAGATGGCGAATAACTGCCGAGGTGATATAGTAAGGGATATTTGCCACAACCAGGTAGCCATCTTCAGCAAACAGGCTGTCCAAAGCTATCTCCAAAAAATCTCCTTTGAGAAGATGAATATTGTCAAAAGGTCGCGTCACTTCCTCAAGGATTGGGAACAAACCCTGGTCAATTTCAACCGCAGTCACCTGTTTTGCTCTTACTGCCAATAAGCGCGTAAGGTTTCCTATGCCAGCCCCAATCTCCAGCACCCGGTCATCCCTGTTTACCTCAGCATCCTCAACCACTTTCAACAGCGCATTATGATCCATAAGAAAATTTTGCCCCAAAGATTTTTGTGGGCTGAGGTTGTAACGTCTCAATAATTCCGGGATATGCAAGGGTTCTAAATTCATGGCAGGATAAAAGGCGGATACCAGGGTGGGATAGGAGCCAAAAAATACATCGTTGTCCACCTGCTCCAGGGGATATATCCTTCGTCAGAATAGGCTAAATCAATCCACGGCGTTCCCGGAATACCGCCTCCTACATCAGCGATGACGCCTTGGCCATATCCCTGAACATACACATTTTGACCCCACATCCCATAACCATTCGGGACGGATAGCCATCGGGGTGTGACAGCGATCACGCCTTTCTGAACCGGCAGTATACCGGTGGCTGTACCGGTAGAACAGCCGTCAATCCCGCTTCGACAGGGTGAGTAAGATGTTGCGTAAACAGTAATCTTTCGCCAATACTCAATCTCCTGGCCATCCACAACTTCTTTTCGGAGTGCTACCTGGGTGCCGTATCCCAAAACACCATCCTGTGCCTGGCTGGCTTGCCATGTATCCTGGGCGTTTCGCCAGACTTCTTCACCGTTTTCATAGCGGATTCTCTCTCTCGAAGCATAAATTCCCTGCTGACCAGGTTGAACCACAGAAATGGTATCCAACATTGCTTCAGGATCTTCCACCCATTCATATTCATAAGGGACTTCATCGGTCATCAATAAAACCCCTTCATTAACCCTTACAATTTTAATTTGGCCGTCCCCAGGAAGGCTCTCTTCGGAAGCAGGAATGCTGTAATCCAGGTTTTGTAAAGATAGGCCAACATCTTCAAGTGCTTCACCAACAGTTTTTGCTGAAGTTAATCCCGAAATCACCTCTCCATTAACCATAACGCTGATCGGTTTTGCAAAATGGATGGACACCGTACCGACCTCCTTTACCGGTGTCGACAACGGCTGGGATATCCAATCTGTATGGGAAACATCAATTAACGCCTCTTCTAAAGCACCCCCTAAGGTGGCTTCATTTGTGTAGACAACCAGCTCTTTTCCATCGATTTTCAGCATAAAATTATCGGCTGGCTTATATTGTAATAAAAAGGTACCATCCCCCGGCAAAGGTTTATTGGGGTCAATCGCTTCCCCATTGATCAAAACCTGATCAGATGGATACATTTCAATACCAGTTGAATTCAGAATATTTGCGGGGATATCTTCAGTGGTTTCAATCACTTGCTCATTATTTGGGGTCTTTAAAATAATTTTTCTTGCAGTCTCGACATGGATGGTATCAAGTTCCCAAATCGATTGACTCGGGTCAGTAATGATCCGATCAGCTTCATCAGGAGATATTCCAGCAGAACGCAGCATGCTCTCAATTGAAAAGGAAGCGGATCTAACGGTTCTATCTTCACTGTCCAACACAATATTAATTTCCCGAATCAAACCAAACCAGACCAATAAAAGACCTAAAAGAGCTAATAAAAAAGCCCCAGGAAACAGCCAGGTTTCATATTTCTTTAGAAAGTTTTTCATACGACAGTGACTTTTAAGCTAATTGAATCTGCCAGAACATAGTTTGCAGTATAACACAAGGGATTTTTTTGACAAGTGGGATCATTTTTCAGTGGCAGTACGGATTTTTAACAAAGTATCCATTAAAATTTCCTGCCAGAGTTCTTTCTCAGGATCGGTGAAATAGATACGATAAGCGTTTTTCCCAGTAATGACCGGATAGCCAATTTCCGGTAAATTTCGTGTGTCAATGCCTTCGGGTAAGGAGGGGTAACGCAGCACGATCTGACGTCCTTCAAACCCTACTGAGGATATTCCCGCCAACGCTGCCATCAATTTGACTTTGATTTGGTAAATCAAATTTATAACTTGCTCAGGTAAAGGCCCAAAACGATCTTCGAATTCCATTTCAAGGCTGGTCAATTCGGCTTCATCCTTGATGTCCGCCAATCGCCTGTAAAGCTTCAGACGCAAAGCCTGGTCAGGGATGTAAGCGGTGGGAATGCCAATTGATAAAGGCAAATTGACGGAAGTGGGAATGGTCAAAGATGCATCCAGGATAGTGCTGTCTTCAGGGCCGATCACCCCAGTTGCCAAACGGAACTGCCTGACCGCTTGTGCCAGCAGCCGTGTATAAAGGTGGAAGCCGACGGAGGCGATATAGCCTGACTGTCGCGTCCCAAGCATTTCCCCGGCGCCGCGCATTTCCAGGTCACGCATCGCAATCGCATAACCAGACCCCAATTCGGTGTTCTCTGCCAGCACCTCCATGCGCTCCTGTCCCTCCGGTGTGGGCGGTTTAACCCTATGCCTGAAGAGATAGGCATAAGCTCGCTGAGCCCCTCGCCCCACCCTGCCCCGAAGCTGGTAAAGCTGTGCCAACCCAAAGGTGTCCGCCCGGTCTACAATCAACGTGTTGGCATTGGGGATATCCAACCCGGACTCGATGATAGAGGTGCATAATAAAACATCGATCTCACCTTCGGTAAACTGGTGCATCACATCTGCCAGCCGGTTTTCATTCATCTGACCATGGGCAATGCCAATCCTGGCTTCGGGGACCAGTCTTTCCAGGTGACTTCGCATGGAATCAATGGTTTGGACCCGGTTGTGGACAAAGAAAATCTGCCCGCCGCGTTCCAATTCACGAACAACTGCCTGCCTTACCAATTTCGTGTCATAAGGTCCAATATGGGTCGTAATCGGGAGCCGTTCTTCTGGCGGTGAGTTGATTGTGGAAATATCTCGAACCCCGGTCAATGCCATATAAAGGGTCCTGGGGATGGGGGTTGCCGTGAGAGTGAGGACATCCACCGAAGTTCGCAGCTTCTTGAGATGCTCCTTATGAGCAACGCCAAAGCGCTGTTCCTCATCGATCACCACCAATCCAAGATCTTTAAATGAAACATCCTGNGAAAGAAGACGATGGGTCCCGATGACGATATCAACCTTGCCTTTTCGTAAGTCTTTGATAATCCGATCCTGCTGTTTTTGGGTGCGGAACCTGGAAAGCATTTCAACTTCCACCGGGAAGGTCGACAGTCGCTCCCGGAAGGTGTCAAAGTGCTGTTGTGCCAGCACTGTCGTGGGGACTAAAACAGCGACCTGTTTACCATCCATCACTGCTTTGAAGGCAGCTCGTAAAGTAACTTCGGTCTTCCCATAGCCAACATCGCCACACAACAGGCGATCCATCGGCTGGGATTCTTCCATATCCTCTTTAATTTCAGCTAGGGCTTGGAGCTGATCTTCTGTTTCGATATAGGGAAAGCTGGCTTCCAGCTCATGCTGCCAGGGAGTGTCGGGACTGAAGGCATAGCCTTCAGCAACCTGGCGTTTTGCATAAAGTTCAAGCATTTCCCCTGCCACTTCCTGGACAGCCTCCCGCACTTTCTGCTTGGTTGACTGCCATCCGCCTCCCCCCAGCCGGGAAATAGACGGTACGTGACCGTCCGCGCCAACATAGCGTGTCAGGCGGTCAGCATGATGGATCGGCACAAACAACTGGTCCTGCTCGGCGTATTCCACGCACAGGTATTCTTGCTGAACATCATCCTGTGACCGCTGAACAAGCCCAACATACTTGCCGATGCCGTGGTCAACATGCACAACCCAATCCCCTGGCTGCAGGTCAGCATACACAGATTCCGGTGCTTCTGCTGTCGGTCTGTAACGACGTCGGGGCTGGGGTCGTGACCAGCCAAAGATCTCACCGTCTGTTAAAAGATGAGTTTTTCCCTCCTTCGGCTCGTCCAGGATCCATCCCCCAGCCAGGGTGCCTTCGATGAATTGCGCATCAAGTTTGGACTCCGACGGCAATGTTTCTGAAAGGTTTTGCTCCGTCCACAGGTTGCGCAGTCGGGGTGACTGCCGTGAAACGATCACCCATTCTTCATTCGCTTTTTCCAATTCTTTCAAATACCCGATAAAATCACGGAGCTTTCCTGCAAAACGTGGCCCGGGTCTGAAGGCCGATGCCAGCTGGGGCTGATCCGGTGCGTGGGTGTAACCCAGTTCCACCATGCTTCGCATCCCGAACCTATCTTCAATCTCTGACCATGAAAGGAAGGGCGTCGGGAAGTCATCTGGCAGTTCCCCTTCACTTACTGCCTCATTTCTTCTAGAAAGACTTTCTTCCTCAATATCCAACACAGCTGCCGAAAGAAATTCCCGCCCATCCAGGACAATGAGGGCGTTGTCAGGCATAAAATCCAGTATGCTCCCTGAAAAAGGATGGGCTAAAGGGATATGGAATTCGCTGAGATCTTTCAACGAAACGCCTGCCTTTTCTGCTGCAGCAGGTAAAATTTCCCGTGCCGGGGTGATAGTCACGCCTTTTAGCCGTTCAACCGTACGCTGACTGGCGGGGTCGAAGGCACGCATCGTATCCACCTCATCGCCAAAGAACTCAATTCGGATGGGTTGGGCTTCACCGGGCGGCCAAATGTCCAGGATACCTCCACGGCGAGAAAACTGTCCTGTCTGGACCACGATATTGGCATATTCATAACCAATATCAACCCAACTGCGGGTTAATTGATCGGGGATGGCTCGATCTCCAACCTTCAAGGTGCGGGTATGCTTCAGGAAATCCCGCCTGGGGATGGTGCGGGTCATGATCGCCCGGATGGGCGCAACCATAATCGGTTGATTTTTTGGGGCTGGTGCTCCAGGGAGCAAAGTGCGGGCCAGCATAGTCAAAACCGATAAACGATCGCGCCGGGTACCTTTGCCCCAGGGTGATTTTTCATAAAACAACGGGTTTGGTTCAGGGAAATATTGGGCTTGTGTGCCACCTAACCAGAACTGCAGTTCCTCAAAAAGTGCCAAAGCCCTGTCTGCACGGTTTGAGATCAGCAGGGTGGGTCGTTGGAGATCCTGGTACAAACGTGCGACCAGGGGTAAACGGGCAGCGCGAGGTAGACCAAGGCCCTGTACCGTTTCATTGGTATCGAGCCCTTCGTCCAATCGCGCAAGCAGGTTTCTATAAGGGGGGAGCTTACCAAATTTATCCAATAAATCCATCATTCCTCATCAATAACAGGACCGTTGAAGGTGTTCATCGCCTGCTCAATATCCTGTTCAATGAACATCCTGACTGCCTTAACTGCAGTATCCAGCACATCAGACAGCATTTCTTCCTCCGGTGGATCAAAATCATGGAGGACGTAATCGCTGGGATCCATCCGACCAGGAGGTCTGCCAATCCCCACCCGCAGACGGGCAAAGTTCTGGGTATTCAATTTCGCAATGATTGACCCCAACCCTCGCTGACCGCCTGCACTCCCCTGCGGCCGCATTCTTAATGTACCAAATGGGAGATCCAGGTCATCATGAATCACCAGGATCTTTTCTATTGGGATCTTGTAAAAATTCACCAGGGCAGAAACAGCCTGACCGGAGTTATTCATGTAGGTTTGGGGTTTTGCTAGGATCAAGCGCGCACCAGCGAAATCACCCTTGCCAATTAAAGCCCGAAACTCAAACCGGCGGATGGGGATATTCGCCCTATCTCCCAGGGCGTCCGCGACCATAAAACCGACATTGTGACGATTGTTGTAGTATTTGGGGCCTGGGTTTCCCAGGCCAATGATCAAGTAGGGTGTATTATCCTTCATAATTTTTCTTCTTTTTACAACCTGACAATTCTAGTTTCTTCACATATAAAAAGCGTTAACAGTACGCGTAAAAAGGGCTGCTCAAGCGAAGATAGGGCAGCAGCTGATAAATATCAGACCTTTAAGTTTAGCATTAAGCACCACGGATTGGAAATAGGGAATCCATAAATCAATTTTTTTGACATATCCATAAACGTCAATACAGCAATTGTCAAAGGCTCTTAAAATTTTATTTGTTGGATTTCTTCTTTTTTCTTTCTGGTATTGATGATAATAACGATCAATATCGACAGACTCCCAAGGGCAAGAAAACCGATCACGATATATGGGAAGAAAACCTCCCAGGGAATGAATACACCCTGGTAAGGTTCGAGAGTGTATTCTGCTTGAAGGAATAATGCCTCTTCACCGCGGAATAACTCCTGCATTGTGAATTCCCATTCACTCAATTCTGCAGAAGGCTGAACACCAGTGGTGCCGATTATTTGCGGGGTTTGTAAACGGACCCTGTACCTGGCACCGGTCAAATCCATCAGGTTAATCCCAGGTATTTCCAGATTCGATCCCACCATATCAACAGCCTGGGTAAAGGTAAAGATCGTATCATCCTGATCCAATGACATTACCAGTGGTCCAACCCGTCTTTCTTCTGAAAAGAGTTGGGAAAAATCTGAGACCTCCAGCTGGATTGATTCCCAGGTGTAGCCATCAGCCTGGTATTGATCTTCCTCAATATCAATGACTGATTCATCCTGCATCAAGGAAGCCAGGAAATTTTCAAGTTGATAACCTTCCGGGATGGATTCTATAAATTGTGGATAAACCTCCGATTCCACCCCAATCGCAAAACGTAAGGTACCTGACCCGTCTTCCGCAACAGCTATATCCTGGTGCATGGTTACACAGCCACTCAAAAATATCACGCTGAGTGTTGTCAAAAACAGAGCCAGGATTCGTGGTTTTTTCATAAAATTACAGCTATTCTGAACAGGTTGCCATTATATTAATGATTATTATTTCATATTAATCCACAACAACCCAAATCATAGTATATTCTTAGCGAAATGTCTATTTTGAGCCAACTTTGTTATATAATAATTTGACTCTTGATTTACCAGTAAGTTTTTCCTTGTTGAGAGGCTTTTAATGAGTAAAATTTCCCAGCATCTTTTCAGATTCAGCATCATTCTATTATTAACCCTTTCTGCTTGCAGCTCAACCCTGGCTCCTCAAAATATCAGTGAAACAAATGCTGATGTTCCCCATGATGAGGCTGACGCAACAAGCACAAGTGAACCTGTTCAAAACCCAAATTCAACCCCAACTTCCCTTTCTTTACCGACAGAACAAGAAAAAACACCGGGCAGTGAAACCCCCACCGAGGCTTTATCACCAGAGAATCAGGGGGTTATCAATCCGCTGACGGGTCTCCCTGCCCAAAATCCGGATTACCTGGATCTGCCCCCAGCCCTGGTTTCTATATCCAATTTCCCTGCATCGGGCCGTCCGCAAGCCGGGTTGTCCTTCAGTCCTATCACCTTTGAAATTGCCATCGGGGAAGGGATGACACGCTTCCTGGCAATGTTCTATGGGCAGTTCCCTGGCACTGTAAGCGGTCAGACGGAAGGCGACACGGCTACAATCGGTCCTATTCGGTCAGGCCGGCTGTCTTATGAAGATATCCGTGCAACATATTCAGGTTTCCTGGTGATGGCATCCGCTTGGGAAGGGATATCCACAAACCTCAATGATTCGACTTCGGTGTATGGTACTGGTGATGATATCAACAGTGCGACCGTTAATTCAGATCGCCTGATAGAAATTGCTCGCTCTGAAGCTCAAGGCTATCCCGGTTCAAATTTCAGCCTGGAGGGGATGACTTTCTCTGAGGCACCGCCAGAGGATGGTCAAAAAGCTGACCAAGCCTGGGTCTATTACAGCCTGCTCAACCAGNTCCAGTGGCGATACGATGAAACAGCAGGTGCATATGTACGCTATGACATAAAAACCGACGGCAGCGGCGAATTTGAGATGTCAACCGATCGATTAAATGGGCGTCCTGTCAGCAGAGAAAATGTGGTTGTAATTTTTGCAGAACATGATTACCAGGCACCCACATTGATCGATATTGACTTGATAAACAAACCGCCAACCGAAGCCCTTTTATTCAGAAATGGCATGGTGTACAACATCTTCTGGACCACCCGTTTTGGTGATTACGAAAAAGAAACCGGTCTGCTTCGACCCATGCGATTTGTTGATGAAAACGGCAGCCCAATCCCACTCAAACCCGGGCAAACCTGGATATCCGTCGTTTCAATGGACAGTTATTACTTGGAATCAGCGCTCAGTGAACAACCCTTTTTCCCGGTTATAGAAGATGAGGGCACCGGTCTTTGGTTAATAAGATATAAAGGGAAGTACTGAAATCAAAATTGATGAAGAAAATCGATAGAGGCTGCTTTTTGGCAGCCTCTATCATTTAAAAAAGACTGTAGAACTAGATGACACATATCGGAATGCAGATCAGGGCTGAAACATGTTCTCCAACTTTACTATGACATGATAAAATCTAATTTCGTCTATAAATAAAAGTAATCCAGGCATTACCTTCTGTGTAATTGTCACAATTTTTATCCAAATTGAAGGATGGTTTCAGGTAACTTTAGTAGGAATTCCACACTTTCTTATGTATACGTTTAACCTATGCAGGATTCTTGATTTTCAAGTCCTTTCTCAGCATAATTATTTTGAGCATGAATTATAATCATTAACATCGTAAGGAAAAACATTAAATATCTAGAAAGGAACCTCCTTAATGGCTAAAAAACCTGATACCCCTATCACCCCCATAAAATTAACAACAAAGAAACCCGTCCCAGCGGATATTATTATTGCCCAGGCAGCGGAGATGAAGCCAATTGCCGAAGTTGCAGAAGAATTAGGGCTCCTTCCCGACGAATTCGATCTTTATGGAAAATATATTGCGAAAGTTAGCCCAAAAGTCCTTGAGCGCCTAGGCGATGTCCCGGACGGCAAATATGTTGATGTCACCGCAATAACCCCCACCCCCCTTGGTGAAGGAAAAACAACAACCACTGTTGGTCTCAGCCAGGCTTTAGGTGCTCATCTTGGCAAGCGGGTGATCACAGCCATACGCCAGCCCAGTCAGGGTCCTACTTTTGGAATTAAGGGCGGCGCAGCCGGCGGTGGTTACAGCCAGGTCGTACCGATGGAAGAATTCAACCTCCACTTAACCGGGGATATTCACGCCATTACAGCAGCAAACAACTTGATTGCAGCCGCGATTGAAACCCGTATGTATCATGAAACCTATCAAAGTGATGATGCCCTTTTCCGCCGTTTATGCCCGCCGGATGAAGATGGCAGCCGCAGCTTTGGGATTGCCATGAAAGGGCGGTTGAAGAATCTCGGTATTGATAAAACGGATCCTAATGAACTGACAGAAGAAGAACGACGAAAATTTGTCCGCCTGAATGTTGACAGGGATACACTTACCTGGCGACGGGCAACGGATACCAATGATCGGTTGTTACGGGAGATCACCGTTGGTCAGAGCCCCACTGAAAAGGATTTCAACCTAAAGACCAGTTTCTACATCACCGTAGCCAGTGAGTTGATGGCTGTTTTAGCCCTCGCCACAAGCCTGGAGGATATGCGGGAACGCATCGGTCGTATCGTCCTGGCTCGAGATATGGATGGGCAGCCTGTGACTGTTGAAGACGTCGGGGTTGCTGGGGCTGCCACCGTTTTGATGAAAGACACCATCAAACCAACCTTGATGCAAACACTGGAAGGCACCCCCGTCTTTGTTCATGCGGGTCCCTTTGCCAATATCGCCCATGGTAATAGCTCCGTGATGGCGGATATGATTGGCTTGAAATTGGCGGATTACGTTATCACCGAATCCGGTTTTGGTTCGGACATGGGGATGGAAAAGTTCTTTGACATCAAATGCCGGTATTCAGGCAACATACCTGATGTTGTCGTCTTGGTTGCTACCATAAGGGCACTCAAGATGCACGGCGGCGGACCTAAAGTCTCTGCAGGCAGTCCCCTGGCTTACGAGTACGAAGCAGAAAACCTTGATCTCGTTCGGAAGGGGATGGAAAATCTTAAAGCCCACTGTGAAAATGCCCATCGGTTTGGTGTGCCGGTGGTGTTAGCCTTGAATCGTTTCCATACAGATACCGATGCTGAACTAGAACTTGTTCAAAATATTTGCCAGGAGAGTGGAAATATTATTAAAGCTGTTGTCACCAATCATTGGGAGGAAGGCGGCGCTGGCGCCGTTGAGCTTGGAAAAGCTGTAATCGAAGCCGCTGAGAAAGAGTCGAATTTCAAGTTCCTTTATCCTCTGGACATCCCGATAAAGGAAAAAATTGAAACGATTGCCAAAAAGATTTACGGCGCAGATGGTGTTGACTATTCCCCCGAAGCCGAGGAACAAATTCAAGATTACACAAAACTGGGTTATGATAATTTGCCAATTTGCATGGCAAAAACACACCTCAGTTTGAGCCATGATCCCTCACTGAAGGGACGCCCTAAAGGTTTCCGTATCCCAATAAGATCGATAAACGCCTCAATTGGCGCTGGTTTCTTATATCCAGTTGCAGGTCCCATCAGGTTGATGCCCGGGCTTCCCACGCGTCCAGCCTATTACGATATTGATATCGAAATGGACACAGGGCGAATTTTAGGTCTTTCGTAATATCCAGAGAATTATAAGCCCTCCCCATCTGCAATTAGGGGAGGGTTTTCTATTGAAAAATCTCCCCAAGCATAATTATCTCGCATTATCAAGGGATTATGTTACGAAACGCGAAGTTCAAGGGTAAAATTAATCAATATAGGTACACCAGGTAAGTCACTTCTGGATATTTGTTCTCAACACATCGAAAACTAACTTGCAGGGACAGCTTATGAACAACCTTTCTTTAAACGAAAAATACCTTGTAGACAACGAGGGCCGCCGTATCGGCGTG
>P_1C_Sed_1_UnCtyDRAFT_1000104_pt1 | contig 14165 bp, 13 predicted proteins | sample Pon1CUnioCityCA_6_FD_11282 | JGI IMG/M metagenome (IMG submission 11282) | reverse complement strand
CTCTGGTAAAAAGAATATTTGAGCCCACAGAATACAATAAGAACTTCATTCATCAAAATTCTTCAAACCTGCCCGATGTGATTAAAATTCGAGATTTTTTACTTAATCAAGATTATGAAAAATTAGGTCAATACCTGGAAAATTTTCTGGGTATGGGCATTGGATTAACACCCTCAGGAGACGATTTCATTTTAGGTATAATTTTGAGTATTAATCGATGGAAGACCATATTAAATATACATCCATCATATAAAATACTTAATCAAAGACTAATAATAAGAGCTCTCCAAAGAACAAACATGATCAGCGCTGAGCTTATTCGTTGTGCAACATTGGGACAAGCAGATGAAAGATTGATTCAGGCAGTTGATTATCTTGCTGGTGCAAACATCAATATGGAAGCTGTTCTGGACGGATTGTTAAACTGGGGAAACTCATCAGGAATCGACGCATTTGCTGGAATGGCGACAGCCTTTTCAACAACCACATAATAAAAGAAGCTTGATGATGAACAGCGAGATAAGGAAATAATCCTTTTATCACTGTCAAATTATTCTATTGAAATAGAGATTGATAAAGACCAGTGTATCCCTTACAGTAAGTGATCCAAAATTTCCATCATTTCGGTGTCACCACCTGCAGGTGGTTCCCAATCGACCTGAACCACCTCAACCGATTGTGCCTCAATATTTTCAAAAAACTTTTCAAGACCGATATTTATGATCTTTAAAGATTCTTTGAATAAAGCATCTTTTTCCTTTTCCATCATTTTTCCAACACCTTCTCTGATCTCAAAAGATTTGCACAGAAAAATGCTGCCCGGGCATTACTATTGAAAATAAAAACGTCTTGTTGATCCAATAATGCTTTCTGCATTGCGAAATCTTGAGGATCCTGATCTGTTCCACACATTGAGGCGACCACTGTCAGATGCCCACCATAGGATTCCGCCTTCCTTTGAGCTAAAATAATGGAATCAAGCAATTCACCTACAGGGTCCTCAGATGCATTGTAACCAAGAATAAAATCCAAAAACAGGATTGCCATTTGGGGGTCTTTTGCTTCTTGTTCAATCCGCTCATTCCGAAGCGCGCCAGAAATCATCGGATGCGGTCTTCCTAGCGTGTAAAATTCATCTCCCATGTCAACAATGGTATGGTATTGACTGACATCTGGATCAGCAAGCGTCATATGGTGGCTTAATGGGGCGTTTGAATACACACGAATTCCTGCATCCTTCAAAACCTGCTGTGACTGATAGGTAAAGGTCCCCCCCGCAAAAACACCACGCAAATACCTCTGTTCAGGAGACCAAAGCCCTCTCTCCTCCTCGCACCAAGCTAATTCTTTGGGTGTTAGCGTTAAATTGCCAGATTTGGAACCGGGTTCAAGTAAATCAATAGAAGCTTTGACAGCCTCATCAATTATCCGGACAACCCGATCTGATTTTTTAGGCAATTGTAAAGGAGAATCCAATCCGAGAAAACAACAAACAATCGGTTTCTTACACGCTGCAATCCGGGAGACCAATCCTTCTGCCAATTGTTCGCCCAAAGGTTTGGAAACAAAAGCAATGACTTTTGTATTGGGATCTTTTTCCAAGACCTCAAGCGCCGAAAAAGTCGTTATCCCACCAATCATATCTTTAACATCATTGCTGCCCGTACCAATTGCATGAGAAATCCCGTATCCAGCATTGTGTATTTGGGATGTGAATTCTTGCAAGCCAGTTCCTGAAGCACCAATCACACCAATCTCTCCTTGGCGAACCACATTAGCAAAACCAATCCCAATGCCGCCAATCAAGCTTGTCCCACAATCAGGTCCCATAACTATCAGACCTTTTTCCTCTGCCTTCTGCTTCAATTGAAGCTCATCATCCAAGGATACATTGCTGCTAAAAATGAAAAGATTCAACCCTGCTTCCAGGGCCTTACGGGCTTCATGAGGAACATATTCTCCAGGAATTGAAAAGACAGCAAGGTTAGCATCAGGTAATTGACCCAAGCCCTCTTGTATTGTATGAAAGCGAGCTTCTGTTTTCTTTGCCTCCAAACCTTGAAGAATAGAATCTACCTTTCCCAATGCATCAGAAACAGCTTGTTCGGACTCACCAATGATGGCAATAATCAAGTCATTTGGACCTGCATCCTCAATTTTGCTATAGGTAATACCCAAATCCAATAATATGGATTTATTTTTTTCACTTGCCATCAAAACTGCGGTTTGGATTATCCCATCAGAATTGCCAAGTTTCTGATTCTCCCCCATGAGGAAAACCGAATCATAATACTGCTTTTTCCTAATTTCAATACTCGTGAACATATTATTTTCCATCATATTTCCTGCTGAATGCAATGAGCGCTTTTTTGAAACAACCCAATGGCGGCCGGACCAAACCTGCACCAATTATTGGATATCCCGGTTCCTTATGCGCTATTGCGGTGTCAATGATTGGTAAAATGTTTGATTGAACGACTTTACGAATATCAATTCCCATAGCTGTTCCACGAAATCCCAATGCGGGCATAAGATATGTGGGATGCAAAGCGTTAAAATTTTAACACTGTTCTGGTACAAAAACCTCTGATCATCTTCAGGTTACCTACCAGAGTCATAGGTTCTCAAAATTTAAATAATTTGGAACATTTATTTGATTATTTTTAATGGCTTTTATGCTTGGTGGCAAGATGAGAGTTTATTGCTGATAGCTCATAGCCAAATCACAATTGAAAGTTTAAAGCCGAAGGCTCAAAGTTTAAAGGTGGGAGCTCGTAGCTCTTAGCTAATTGCCTGATATCCAAATCTGGTTACCATTCACCACTCACCACTCACCACTCACCATTCACCATCTTTATTGACACAGTCCCTTTATCCAGATATACTTTATCCAGAATAAAATAAAAAATCCTTCGGGGCAGGGTGAGGGTCGTTAGGCCCAATTCCCGACCGGTGGTAATCCCAGGAAACTGGGCAGCCCACGAGTGCTAAAAGGCACATGAACCGGTGAGATACCGGTGCCGGCGGTGACAGTCCGAATGAAAGAAGGTGCATGCATTCCTGTGTGCTACACCTGCCCCGATTAATGATTCGGGGTTTTTCTTTATGGACATGAAAAAAAGAATAACCAAAGCAAGAAATGTCAGCCCGCTGCAGCGATTTGGATTGCTGGTCATTTCACTGGTCCTTGGCATTTCCCTGTGGTACCTGGTTGCAGGTTTATTGAACCTACCAGCCTTTATCCTGCCAGGTCCCGGGTTGGTTTGGGACAGATTCTTACGAGCATTTACGAGCGGACAGCTCCTCCAACATGCCCTGGCAACCCTTTTAGAAGTGCTGGCTGGTTTACTTCTTGGGGGGACAGTTGCGACCATTTTAGGGTATTTTCTTGCTAAATCACCTGCCTTTGAGAACCTGATTTCACCCTACCTGGTCGCCAGCCAATCGATCCCGGTGGTTGCCATCGCTCCCCTGTTGGTGATCTGGTTTGGACCAGGGATTTTCTCCAAGATTCTGATCTGCAGTCTAACAGTCTTTTTTCCGGTGCTGATCAACACCGTGGTTGGCTTACGGGAGGTCCCCCAGGATTTACGTGACCTGATGCAATCGTTAAAAGCAAGCCGAACCCAAACTTTATTGAAACTTGAGATACCTGCAGCACTACCAATCTTTTTGGGCGGCCTGCGAGTGGGCGCCACCCTTTCTGTAATTGGAGCGGTGGTTGGCGAACTGGTCGGAGCAGATCGCGGCCTTGGATTTTTGATTAATGTCGGTCGTGGCCAGTACGACACCGCATTGGTGTTTGTTGCTGTGATCACCCTCGCTGTGATGGCAATGTCACTGTATGGATTGGTTTTGTTGATCGAAACCCGGGTTCTGTCCTGGCAATCCTGGCGCGAAGGTGCCGGCTAAATCGTACTTAAATGAGGATTCAAAACATATGACCAAAAAACTAGCACAAATCTCCCTCCTTCTGATCATCATTTTTGGCTTGAGTGCCTGCCAGATGATCGGGCAAGATCCAGAACCTGAAATCATATCAACCCGCCTGACCATGGGCTACATCCCCAACATCCAATTTGCACCGGTGTATGTTGCCATTGACAAAGGCTACTTCCAGGATGCAGGTTTTGAAGTTGAATTGGAATACGGCAATGAGGCGGATGCTGTAGCGCTGATCGGCGCGGGCGACCAAACCTTTGCCATCGCCAGCGGTGAACAGGTGCTGCTCGCGAGAGCACAGGGACTCCCCATCACCTATGTGGCAGCCTGGTATGAAGAATTCCCGGTGGGCGTGGTTTCTCTCAAGGATCAGAACATCACTGGACCTGAGGATTTGACTGGAAAATCTGTGGGCATCCCCGGACTTTACGGCGCAAGTTATATCGGTTTCCGGGCGCTTATAGACGCAGCTGGCTTGACTGAAGAGGACGTCGAATTGCTTTCCATTGGATTTAACCAGGTGGAAGCTGTAGTCTCCGGTCAAGCCCAATCAGCAGTGATCTATCTCGCCAATGAACCAGCCGTTTTGCGATCCCAGGGCTACCAGGTGAATGTCGTCGCCGTTGCAGATTATTTAAAACTGGTGGCAAACGGCCTGGTGACCAATGATCAAACCATCAATGAAGATCCCGAACAGGTGGAGAGATTCAACCAAGCCCTCCTCAAGGGGATTACTGATGCTGCCGAAAACCCTGAAGAAGCTTATGAGATCAGCAAAAAATATGTTGAAAACCTGGCAGATGCAGATGAAGCCCTACAGAAGGAGATTCTGGCAGAATCGATCAAGCTCTGGCAGACCGATCAACCGGGATACAGCGATCCTGCCGGATGGGAAAATATGCAGGAAGTTTTACTGGAAATGGGATTATTAGAGTCTCCCCTTGACCTTGAAGAGGTGTTTACAAATGACCTCCTCCCCTGAAATTGCCCTCACCATCAATGACCTCGGGGTCATCTTCAGCGATGCCAGCGGCGTCGTCCACGCTCTCAATGACCTCTCCTTTGAGCTGCCAACAAACAGCTTTGCTACCCTGATTGGACCTTCTGGCAGCGGCAAAAGCACACTGCTGAGGGTACTGGCGGGTCTTGTCCCTCCGACCAAGGGTGATTTTCACTTCCATAACCACCATGATAAGGTTGGGCTGGTGTTTCAAAAACCCAATCTGATGCCCTGGCGCCGGGTATTGGAAAACGTTTGCCTGCCCCTTGAACTAAACGAAACACCTTGCGAGGAAATTAAAGAGCGAGCCCGTGATTTAATCAAGCTGGTTGGGTTGGATGGCTTTGAGAAGGCTTATCCACGGGATCTCTCCGGGGGGATGGCACAACGTGTGTCAATTGCCCGATCCTTGATGCAAGATCCAGACATCCTTCTGCTGGACGAGCCCTTTGGCTCCCTGGATGCGCTCACCCGGGAGGTGATGGGAGATGAACTGCTCCACATTTGGGGTGCAAGAAGAAAAACTGTGCTGATGGTCACCCATTCGATATCTGAAGCTATTTACTTATCTGATCAGGTACTGGTCCTTTCGCATCGCCCTGGAAAGATTGTGCTGGAATTACCCATCGACCTACCCCGACCACGTAAACCAGAAGTCCGTTATACACCGGAATTCAGCCAGCTTGCCCACACATTGCGGGATGAACTGCGTCAGTTACAGGATGAAGCATGCCCTGTTCCCTTATCCTGTGATTGAATCCATTTCAATAAAGCTTGTTGATAGAGCAAGAGATAACTAATTTGAGCCAGGTTGTTAAAAACCAGAGCTATGAGAATCAGCTTGACAATCTCCAAAACTTTGCTAGAATATACTTCGCGTCATTAATTAGAATTCAAATGAAAGGAGGCGCGTTTTATGGCTAGGGTACTTGAATTAATCATAAAGAAGAAATACGAGCGCGCCTCAGTTTGCATGTAAACCCCATTCGATAATCGTATCGATTTTCGCGGTCACGGGTGTGTTCGTATCCCGTGACTTTTTGTTTTAATTATTGAACAAATCGGAGGCTCAGGTCACTGCAGCCTGCCTTTATCCTGGGAGCATAACGCTCGATCCGATCCATTCGGATCAACACAACCCGGCAGTCTGTCAAACGGTCACGGAATTCCGTGACCGTTTTTTTGTTAATAAGAACAGGCGGTTTGGAAACATTTTCAAGCAAGCCGTCTGTAAGGAGAAATTTATGAGAGCATTAAACCACCCCCAATTCCTGGCAATTGGGATTAATTATGAACTTGAAGTTGAATTTAGAAAAGACGAAATATATTTTTTGTATAAGGAAAGATACCAATGCAAACCCAAAACACCGATACCTATTTTACCGGTATCGTTTATAAGAAAGTGTTAGGGCATTACGATGTCCAGCATAATAATAAAATAATTAACTGCAGCCTATCGGCAAAGCTCTGGAAGGACTTTTCAACAATTGAACTTCCAGGTAATTCTGGCAGGCGGGTGACACAGGTCAGCGAAAAGCATATGGACCCCATTGCCATTGGGGATCATGTGCAATTTATCAAGACAGATGATGGCTCCGGGATGATCATGGATTTGTTCCCGCGGAAAAATTACATCGCCCGCAGTTCTGCCAAACCCATGCCTGGCGCGCATGCTTTTGAACAGGTCATCGCTGCCAATATCGACCAGGTCATCCCGGTCTTTGCGGCCGCTGATCCTGAACCAAAATGGCATATGCTTGACCGCTACCTGGTCGCTGCCGAATCATACGGCATTCCCTCCAGGATTGTGATAACCAAGTTTGACCTGGTGAAAACAACACCTGCCGAATGTAAACTGAACACCTGGATTGAGCTTTATCAATCCATTGGTTATCACGTGATTGTTACCAGTGCCAAAACATTTGAAGGCCTGGAAAATCTACGTCAGATTCTGGTGGATCAACATTCTGTCCTGGTCGGGAAATCCGGTGTTGGAAAAACCAGCTTATTGAATGCATTAGAGCCGGGTCTTGGTTTACACGTCAAAGCTGTTAACCAGTCAACTGGCAAAGGACGGCATACTACCAGCCATCTGGAAATGTTCCCCCTCCAGTGTGGTGGCGCTTTGATCGACACCCCTGGCGTTCGCGAGTTCGGCATCTATGGGCTTGAATCAACAGATGTCGCCGCGTTCTTCCCTGAAATGGCACCATTACTAGGCCAATGTAAATTTGGCCTGAGCTGTTCGCATGATGAGGAGCCTGGCTGTGCTGTTCGCCAAGCCGTGATGAACGGTGAAATCAGCCCTTACCGATACCAGAGCTATCTGCGTATGAAAGATGATCTGTGAGGTGATTGATGCGAACCTATCAAAAAGATATCAACGCTGATTTCATCTGCAAACACTGCGGCAATTTTGTCACGACTCACAGCCAAATATCCGGCGTGGTCAACCGAAACCACTGCCCTTACTGCCTGCATTCACGACATGTCGACTTATATCATCCGGGAGACCGTTTATGTGCTTGCAAAGCACTGATGAAACCTGTTGGTTTAACATTCAAACGCATTAGAGATAAATATAAGCCTGATAATCACGGAGAATTGATGCTGGTGCACCGCTGTAACAATTGCGGAGACCTTTCAATCAATCGTATTGCGGCAGATGATGACCCGGGCATGATCCGGGCTGCCTTAAGGAACATTGTCAAAGACCAACCTGAGTTGTTATGGGCATGTAAAATCAACGGCATCCGCTTATTGGAAGAAAAAGGGCACCGCCATTTGGTTCAATCCCGATTATTTGGCAGGCCTGCTGAGCTGCAAGTCGAAGCTGCAGTGTTGTAAAAAATACAAAAGTAGATAAGATGTTATTCATTTTGAACTGCACCCCATAAATTTGACAAGAAACTGACACTTGGAGGTGCAGTTCAATATCTATACAATTTATGTATGAATACCTGGTTGGGGGATAATATTAAGTCACTTAATAAAGCCCTAAAAAATTGGGTTTGAGATAGCCATAGGATAAAATATTAATAAAACAAATTAAAATGTGAAAATAAGCTGCGTCTTCCCTACAAAGAAAGCACCTTTACCATATTATAATTATTCATCAAGAGAGCTTTGGATATTTTCTCCAGTTAGGTTGGTCAAAAATTTTAGTGATTGTTTAGCACATTTTTACAAATAGTTGAAAATATTGATTCTGCTCTGCCCAAAATGAAAAGGAGTGAAACTGTGACGAAACCCCTAAAAATTGTCGTCCCAATGGCAGGATTCGGAACCCGCTTGCGCCCCCAAACCTGGAGTAAGCCAAAACCCCTGGTCTCATTGGCTGGCAAAACCGTCCTCGATCACGTGTTGGACATGTTCCGCTCAGTACCTAATTTTGAATCAGCAGAGTTTGTCTTTATCCTTGGACCGCTGATGGGCGATCAAATTAAAGAGCATGTTGCAAAGCATTATCCCGACTGGCATGTCGATTACGCTGTTCAGCCTGAAATGAAGGGACAGTCGGATGCCTTTTGGCAAGCCCGTAAGCTCCTTCACGGTCCAATGCTGATGGCTTTTTCCGACACCTTGATCGAAACTGACTTTTCCTGCCTGAAAGATGAGAAAAAAGATGGCGTGGCATGGGTTGAGCCCGTCCCGGACCCAAGGCGCTTTGGGGTTGCTGATGTTGACGACGCCGGCGAGGTGATCAGTATTATCGAAAAACCGGAGAGCATGGATAACAACCTTGCCGTGGTAGGCTGCTATTATTTCAAGGAAGCAGAAGCTTTGATCTCAGCAATAGAAAAGCAAATCGAGGAGGACATGATACTGAAATCTGAATTCTATCTGGCAGATGCCATCAACATCATGCTCGACAGGGGATTGAAGATGCGCACGGAAAAGGTCAGGACCTGGCTGGATGCCGGCACCCCGGAAGCGCTCCACGAAACCAACCGTTACCTTCTTGGTCATGGACGGGATAATACCGAGGATTTGGATCTTTCCGCCGAAAATACGATCATCCCGCCGGTTTTCATCCACCCCTCCGCACAAGTAACCAATTCAGTGATCGGTCCTAACACGTCGATTGATGAGGACGCCATCATCAAAGACAGCATCATTAAGGATTCGATCCTGGGTGAGCGGGTTGAAGTGGCTGACAGCTTGCTGAACACCTCCCTGCTGGGACACGATGTCAAGGTAAGAGGGCTTTTTGGTAAGTTTAATCTCGGCGATGATTCCTCTGCTGTCTTTTGATCACCCATGAAGAAATTAGAAAACAAATCTGGCATAATCAATCTGCAGGCGTTGACCTACAGGCAAGACACGGTTATCATTTCATCACAAACTCACCATATTTAAAATCTTTGCTGGTTAAACGATGAATAAAGTTCAATCTTACGCAGGCAGCACAAATCCCGAACAGCCCCGTTCCCTGGAATGGGAGGGAAAACACTACCAGGTTCAGGAGATCATCAACCGGGCAAGGGAACCTGAGTGCCTGCGGTTTCTGGTGCGCTGCTCACCGGAAAACCGGTTATTCCAACTCGAATATGACCTCATTGATGGAAAGTGGCTGATTCAACCAAAAGGAAGTTCTAAACACTCACCAAATAATACAGGAGAATGAATGCCCAAAAATTATGTCAACAAAACTGTCAGTGCCTTGAAGCCCTCAGGCATAAGAAAATTTTTCGATATTGCAGCTACCATGGATGATGTTATCTCCCTGGGGATTGGCGAACCGGATTTCACGACACCCAAACCCATCATTGATGCCGGGATTCGAGCCCTGGAGAAGGGGGAAACCCATTACACATCCAATTCTGGCATCATGGAACTTCGCCAGGGGATTTCAAACCATCTTGAGAAACTTTATGGGGTGAAATATGACCCCGTCAATGAGATAATTATTACCGTCGGCGTTTCCGAAGCACTGTACCTGACATTCTCCGCCATCCTTGATCCGGGTGATGAAGTGATCATCCCTACCCCGTGTTTTGTTTCCTACCAGGCGGAGGTTGAACTCGCCTGCGGGAAGCCTGTTGAGATTTTCACCAATATGGAAGATGGATTTCAACCTGATCCTGCAGTGATTGAAAAAGCTATCACCCCAAAAACAAAGGCGATTCTTCTTGGATACCCCAACAACCCCACCGGTGCTGTCGCTGATCGAGAAACTTTAGAAGCAATTGGGAAAATAGCAGAGAAGCATGACCTGATTATTATCTCTGATGAAATTTACGATCGGTTGGTTTATGACCACGATTTTGTTTGTTTTCCCTCCATCGATGGGATGCACGACCGAACAGTCCTTCTGGGCGGCTTTTCAAAGAGTTATGCCATGACAGGATGGCGAATTGGATATGCTGCAGGTCCATCCAGCATCATCAAAGGACTTGTGAGAATTCATCAATATTCGGTTATGTCTGCACCGACAATCTCCCAATACGGCGCTATTGAAGCTTTAAAAACTGGCGAACCGTATTTACAAGAGATGCGCAATGAATACAACCGCCGCCGAAAAATGATCCATCAAAGGCTCAATGAAATTGGTTTGCCCACCTTTGAACCCCACGGTGCATTTTATGTTTTTCCAAGCATCCACAACACCGGTTTAACCGATGAAGAATTTGCTGAAAAACTCCTTATGGAAGAAAAAGTGGCTGCGGTCCCGGGGTCCGCCTTTGGGGATTCCGGAATCGGGTTTTTACGTTGTTCCTATGCCACCAATTATGAACTGATTGAACAGGCATTGGAGAGAATTGAACGTTTCCTGGGAAAGCTCTAAAGCTAAAATAACATTTACTAAAACAAAAAAATGCCCTTCGGAAACTGGAAGGGCATTTTTTACCTGTAAAAAAAAAAAAAAAAAAAAAAAAAAAAACCGATTGACGAAATTCCTTTTCTTGAATAAACTATGAATATGACACAAAAGGTCGAAAATATCCGGACAAGATACTGGTGGGATTTATGGATCGCCCTGACGATCATCGCCACGGTTACCATGGTGGCAGCACGCCTTTGGACAACGGAATGGGCATCCGACCTTTACATCCTGGTTTTCCTCTCATTTTTTGCCGGGCTTACAGGGGTTGCATTGGGATCAAGCCGGTTTTCAGCCTGGGTTTCTGGCATTATTTCAGCCGTTTACGGATTATTTATCACAGGATGGCTGTTCGGCCTGACCGTCGATATGGAACTGCCCTGGCGAGAGCGCATCTTCTATTTCCTTGGATGGCGGCTGCGCTACACTTTTGAGCAGTTTATAACCAACAGACCAATCACCGATCCCATCCTTTTTTTGACAGTTTTAGCACTGCTGATTTGGGTTATTGGGACACTGTCCACATTCCTCATTATCCGAAAAGGTGTCGTCTGGCCAGCCCTTTTGCCCTTGGGGATCACCTTACTGGTCATCAGTCATTTTGACCAGAACCTCATCCGTAACACTCGCTTCCTGATGACATTCATTTTTTTCACTTTACTGGTTTTAGGACGGATGACCTTTCTCCGACTCCAAAAACAATGGCTCAAGGAGGGCATTGGGACCCCTTCAGATACCCATTCTGATCTTTCAAAGACTTTAATCCTATTGGCATTCCTTCTGCTTATCATCGCTTGGGCGGTACCCATCACACCCTCTCAAGTTACTGGTTATTCCAGGTTCTGGGATGGTGTGACCCAAACTTGGGATCAATTTTGGGACCAGGTCCCCGACCTGATCACAATTACAAGAAACCCCACCAGGACAACCGCTGGGATTTTTGGTGATACACTTGAATTAGGGAACGGCAGTCCATCCAGTGAAGATATTGTCTTTACAGTAAAACCTGAAGCCCACGGCTTGCCCGATTATCGCAATTATTGGCGCGCAAGGGTTTATGACACCTATGAAGACGACGACTGGTACACAAATCCCGGTTTGGATGAAGCATTCCTCTTCCCGGAAAATTTCAACATCAACCATCCCAATCCCGACCTGGGGCAAGTTGAGCGTTATGCTATCACAAGCGATACAAACCGGATGATTAATCTTTACGCACCGGGACAGCCCGTCGGGGTAGACCGCCCGGTCACCGCCCTGACACAACCAATCTCAGAAACTGAACAGGACCTGGTTGCATTAATCGCTGACCCAGCAATTGCAGCAGAGGATACCTACCAAGTGGAATCTCGGGTCTACTTACCAAGCATCATCGAACTGCGAAACACCAACCAGGCCTATCCCGAATGGCTGAACCGCTACTTGCAGCTTCCTGAGGATTTCTCCGAAGAAATTGCCAATCTTGCCCTGGAGATTACAAAAATTTACAACAATCCCTATGATAAAGCTGCTGCTATCACCCGGTATTTACGGCAGAATATTGAGTATTCCCGCACCATCCCAAATCGCCCCAATCGGGTGGATCCAATCGAGTGGTTTCTCTTTGATATTAAGACCGGTTTCTGTAATTATTATGCAACTGCCCAGGTGTTAATGCTCCGGTCAATCGGGATCCCCTCCAGGATCGGTGTGGGGTATGCCCAGGGCGAATTCGACCCTGAAACCCAATCCTATATTGTGCGGCGACTTGACAGTCATGCCTGGCCGGAAGTTTATTTCGTAGATGTTGGCTGGGTGATATTTGAGCCAACAACAGACCAGCCAACTTTAAACCTGCCCTTTGGTGAACAAGAAATCAATGAAGAGGGTCTGCCTTTACTACCGGAAAATCCCATTGAAGATCGTTTGCCGGAGCCGGGCGGCATCCCAACGGAACCTGTAGAGGATGCTGGTCTCGATGAGGCAGAGACAGAGCGTTCCATTCTTAACATTCAACCCAAAACCATCGTCTGGATAATCTTATCTTTATTTGGATTAGGTCTGGCGACCTGGCTTTTTATCCGCTACCGTCCCTCGTATATAAAATTCGAAATTGATCCTTTGCCAGTGATTCTGGAACGGGCACTTCTAAAGCGAAATATGAAGGTACCTGAATGGTTAAAGCGCTGGCGCTACCTTTCACAGATGTCCATCCCTGAAAAAGCCTATCGCCAAATGGGATGGTCCATAAGGATCCTGGGACAACCCCTTTACCCGGCGGAAACGCCAAAAGAACGTGCTCAAAGATTGACAAAATTAATGCCTGAATTGGAACTATCTATTCAGGATATCATTAACGAGTATAACCTCGATCAATTCAGTAATCATATCATCAACGAAGAACGTGCGAAAAGGGCTGCTCAAAAAGTTAGAAACCTGGCAGTTAAGACCAGGCTTCAAAAATTATTCTCTTTTCCTAAAACTCTCAAGCAGAACTAAAACGACCCCACCTATACTTCCCTGACCAATTCCTTCAATGCCAGTTGGCGTGCTTTGATCAGCTCGGGCATGGTGTCTGCGGCATAATAGACGCCGCTTCCCTCAACAACTATAGAGGCGGCGATACTCCCCATCACAGCCGCCTCAAGGGGATCATAAAATTCCCGGTAGCCAGCTAAAAAACCCCCTGCAAAAGCATCATCAGCACCGGTGGGATCAACGATCCGCGACTGGTAATCAGGAACTGTCCAGCGCATATCCCTATGGCGATCATAAAGATAATAACCCAGGTTGTTCGTGTGGATAATCACATATTCGGGGCCGAATTCACCAAGTCCATTTGCCATCTCCCATAAATCGGTTTGCCGCCCCAGGAACAGATTCCGAATTTCGCCTTCAGTTGTAATAAATGCGGTAATTTCCGAAAGTAAACCCGGAATCTCTTCCCAAAAGGAAGGATCCATATACCCGGGTGTCGATGATAGGGTGATGTTAGAAGCCTGCCCCTGGCGAAAAACAGAGGGCAAAAGCAGGTGTGAGAGGTAATCAATCGGACAAATATGAACTGCACTGGCGTAGAGATAATCCTCAGGAATGTCAGAAATTTGAATTGTCACAGGTAAGGGGTTCGTACGGCTGCTGTGATTAAAAACCTTTGATCGATAACCCAGCAATTCAGGTGGGAATCGCAAGCCCCTGTCAGCAAAATGCTGAACCGGGTTTCGATAATGGGTTGTACCAGGATCAATGTGGGCTATAAATCGTCTTGAATCCACTGGTTGGGAGAGGACTTTAATCCCTGATAAATTAAATCCCATTGTTCCCAGACGATCTAAATCATCAAGTGGAAAATCCTTGCCCACCCTGGCAAGTAAACCTGCGGTTTTTCCCCACAAATTAAGCCCTACGGCAGCATAGGGC
>P_1C_Sed_1_UnCtyDRAFT_1000103_pt1 | contig 14214 bp, 13 predicted proteins | sample Pon1CUnioCityCA_6_FD_11282 | JGI IMG/M metagenome (IMG submission 11282) | reverse complement strand
ATCGTCTACAACTAATACGGTTGCGCTCATCTTTAGGAGAGCCCTTTCTTCTTCATAAGAAATATTCTAAATATCGTTCCACCTGTATAACTGTCAACTTCAATTTTACCTTTATGAGCATTAATTATTCGTTGGGTTATTGCCAATCCCAATCCCGTACCGTGGTCAGTACCTGTTACAAAGGGTTTGAACATATGAGCTTTTATCTCATCGGGGATGCCATGTCCTGAATCGGTCATGATAATCTGGTAGAAGTTTCGATCCTCCTCAGCATCTGGCTGGGTGATTCGGATCCCAAGAGTCCCGCCTTCTTCACTCATCGCATTGACTGAATTGCTGATGATATTCGTAAAAACCTGTTCTAAGGCTCTAAGGTCACCATCAACGATCGGATTCTCAAATTCTGATTCATAAAAGGAGGAAATATTTAACCGCAAAAATCTTGGGTGCCAGCGTTCCAAAATATGCCTTAACATAAAATCAAGATCAACCCCTGACATTTTATATTCCAGAGGTTTGGCAAATGAAAGCACACTTTCCATTAAATACAGCAATTTGTTGCATTCGTCCCGCATATTATCAATCCATTTTAGATTTTCATCACCCTCAGGTAGATTATCCTCAATTACCTGAAGTGACAACATGATGGCATTGATCGGATTACGTACTTCATGAGCAAAAATTGCTGTAACTTCACCCAAAATGGCTCTTTGCTCAAGCTGCTTCCTGGCAGCCTGGTTTTGTTGTTGTTGGCTCAAATCTTTGATCAAAATAATGACTGACAGAACTTGTCCGTTATTCATAACGGGTGACATCATAATTTGAGCAGGGAAGGAGGTTCCGTTTCGATGGTGGAGTTGTAAATCACCGCTTGTCAGGGTGGGGATTCCCTCTTTTGCTGAGGAAAAGGCTGAACCCAGGGACTCGGAACCAATCAAAATGGAATCAATTGGCTGCCTGAGGGTTTCAACATTCGCGTATCCCAAAATTGTTTCAATGGCAGGATTGGTCTCCGCTATGATTAAATCGGGAGAAAGGATCATCACACCTTCGTCGAGGTTTTCAATGATCTCATTTTGTATTTTGACCACCTGTTTTATTTTATTTGAAAGATTTCGAAAATTCTGCAGCGCTATTTGATCTTGCAATACGTCGGTTATATAAGCTGCTAGTAATTTTGATAAGGGAAGCGCAATCTGAGAAGGTTGATTTACTTTACTGCCAACCACAAGCAAGCCAAACCTGGCTTCATCATCACCCATTGGTTCAATTATCAGGTAATTATAGCCAGCAATTTCTGCATAAACCTGTAAATGATTTTGGACAGGTTTATCCGCCAACCAAAGTCGTGCTGGTTGTTCAATGATCAGATCATCACTTTTTAAAGTTCTTGGAAGTTCAGCGCTGAGAATATCATTATTTGTTACATATTGAATTAATTGGGGTTGTGAGCTGCTGGCTTTGTAAAGACAAACCAGTTCAGCGTCTAATATATTTGATGTGTTTTGAAGAATTTGATATAGGGTTTCTTGAATCCCGTTTCTTTTGTCCGTTTCAATCAGCGATTTAATATTTTTAATTAATCGTACTTGCTCAAAAAGGTTCGATTCCTTCGTTGGAGTGATCTCTTCGGGCTGGAGGATCAATAATAATAAATTTTGTTTATGGGTAAGCGGGAAAATTTTTACTTTAACAGGGATGGGGGGCTGTTTCTTATGTTTTAGCAAAACGGAGTGATCATGACCGCTGATAGGATCTGTGTCCTCGATATCAGGCAGAAGTGATTCGATTGGGTTTCCTAAAAACTCATTTTCACCGAGGCTTGTTAACAGAAATAGCGGGTTGTTGGCGGCAAGTATTTTATCATCATTTCGGTTGTAGATGATCGCAGGGTCATTAATTAAATCAATTAACGTCAGGATAGCCTGTATCCCTTCGTGTTTAGAAAAATCGATGTCGGCCAGGTTTTCTAACAAATTTTGGGTCACAATTTTCTCAAACGTTAGCAAATTTCTCGATTCGTCGAAGATGGGCGGGCAGTATGCCTTCCATAGCACGATATTTTGCCACTGTCCGACGTGCAACTTTAATGCCTTGTTTTTCCAATCTTCTTCGTACCTCTGTATCATTCATCGCATGATTTTCATTTTCGATAATATTACGCATTATCGCCCTGACGGATAAACTGCGATCAAAAAAAGTTGACATCGGAATAATTTTTTTATTGGGCAGTTGAACAGTTTTATTTGCGACAGCTCTGGAAATTGTTGATTCGTGAACGTCTAATTCTTCTGCTATTTCAGCCCGTGTAAGTGGTTCCAGTTTTGTATCTCCATGAATTATAAATGATTTTTGGACGGCCACGATTCGCTCCATTAACTGACGCATTGTATTATTGCGTTGTTGAATGCACTTAATGAGCAGCGATGCTTTGTCGAGGTCTTTTTTCCATTCTTCCTGATTTTCTTCTGTCTGTTCTTTCAGTGCTTTCTTGAAAAGGGGGCTGAGTCGGAGCGTTCCCCGTGATGGGGTAATGATTTCGATGACAAGGGGATTGCCGGGTTTATTATTCAAATAATAAATCAATACATCGGGTTGGTGAAAAACCTCTGGTGTATTTTCGTTTGGTTGTCTGTAACTTCCCCAATTTGCCCTTGCGGGGAAGGGATTCAAGTTGTCACTGATGAATTGAGTGACAAGTTTAATTTTCTGAACAGATGTACCTAATTGCTTTGCCAGCTCACCATAATTTCTTTTTTGGAGTAAATCGAATTCTTCGGTAATTGCCCGTCGGACAAATTCCGGTATGTTTGTTGACTCTGACAGAAATTCAATTTGGGCTAAGAGTGCCTCTTTAATATTTCTGGCTGACACGCCTAAAGGATCACAGCGCTGGATTTTCTTTAGTACAGCGTCAACATTTTTGGGTGTTGTGTGATGAAATCGACAAATGTCGCGAACATCAATTGCCAAAAATCCATCCTCATCCAGATTTGTCAAAATCATTAATGCAATTTCACGTTCATCATTTGCCAATTCAGGAGCTACTTGCCTGATGACATAGGTAGGGAGGTCAAGCTGCTTTGATGAAAAGGGATCTTCCGGAATTTCATTATATGAATTTAAACCAGACCCACCGCTGTAGTTGTAAAAATCGTCTCTGGGGGAGATAAAAACAATGGTCTCATCAGGATCCAGAGTTTTTGGTTGGCTGCAAATGGGGCAGGGACCTTGGGGCGGCAATTTCCTGCCGCACATCGGACATCTCCGCTCTCTGATGAGTTCCAGGGCAGGATTTTTAGATAATTCAACATCGATCGATTGGAGCAATTCAGTTGATGTCATGTAGAGCAATGTCATTGTCTGCGCGATATGGGCAGATGTCATTGGGCTTTGGATTTGATTTTGACCTTGATGCTGAGTGAGTCTCATAAAATAATCTCCTATCCAGATTATAAATGGATAATCCATTTGTTGCAAGATGCGTGCCAGAAGGAATTATGAGATATTTTATGAACGCTATTACCGGTGGTAAAATGCATTCACTCACAATAAAGAGGTATTTTTATGGTATTAAAAATTATCGGCGGCGGTTTGGCTGGCTGTGAAGCAGCCTGGCAAGCCGCACAATGTGGCATTGACGTCGAATTATTTGAAATGCGTCCAACTCAGTCGACTGGTGCGCATCGGACAGGTAACCTGGCTGAATTGGTATGTTCCAATTCATTGGGGTCAAATATTTCTGACCGAGCATCTGGACTTCTAAAAGAAGAACTCAGACGTCTTGGCTCGCTGCTTATTGATTGTGCTGATGCAAGTTCAGTACCAGCAGGGGGGGCATTAGCAGTGGATCGAAATGCGTTTTCCAATTGTGTTCAGAGGAAAATCGAAGGACATCCTAACATAAGGGTGATACGCGAGGAAATCAAAAAAATTCCCGATCGTCCGGCAATTCTTGCAACAGGTCCATTAACCTCGCCATTATTGATGGGTGCGCTGTATCAATTGACCGGCCAGGACCACCTGTTTTTTTATGATGCAATTGCCCCAATCATTGAATATGAATCGATTAATCTGAATATTGCTTACCGGGCAAATCGGTACGGCCATGGTGATTCCGAAGACGGTGATTATATTAACTGCCCGTTTGATGAAAAGGAATATTATTACTTCCGTGAAGCATTGATCAATGCAGAGAGGATCCCTCTCAAAGAATTTGAACAGGATATTGATAATGGGGTGACTGCCGGCAGCGGTCAATACTTTCAGGGCTGTCAACCAATTGAGGTTATCGCGAAAAGTGGGGAGAAATCATTAGCATTTGGACCCATGCGTCCTGCTGGATTGACAAATCCTGGCACCGGACGATGGCCTTTTGCTGTCGTACAACTGCGACAGGACAACCTGTCTGCAGATTTGTACAATATGGTAGGTTTTCAAACAAACTTAACATTTCCAGAACAAAAACGGGTATTTCGGATGATTCCTGGGTTGGAAAATGCCAACTTTGAGCGTTATGGTCAAATGCACCGCAATTCTTTTATTGCCTCGCCAATATTATTGGATGAGAGCCTTGCATTTATTGACCAACCCGGTCTTTTTGTCGCTGGACAGTTATCTGGTATTGAGGGTTATGCAGGCAATATCGCATCGGGATTGATCGCAGGGATAAACGCATCTCGATTTATTTTAGAATTGGATCCCATCATATTACCAACCACGACGATGGTTGGCGCTTTGATAAATTATATAACGCAGGCAAATATTTCGGAATTTCAACCCATGAAAGCGATATTTGGGCTTCTGCCAAAACCGTCTGATGATATCCGTAGAAACAAAAAACAACGTTACTCTTTTTACAGTTCACGAGCTCTTTCAGACCTGGACCAGTTCATAGAAAATAGAAATCTATGTCACCACAAGAAGAAGATTTCGGATTCTTAAGAGGATCATCATAAACCTGTGTGAATTATCTTTGAGTGCTTTCTCAAGAGATGATTTATAATACTGTTTTACTCACCAATTAAAAGAGGTTCCTTTTTAAAATGATTATTGAGCCAGCAAATCGAGTGTCACAAATTCAGCCATATTTCTTCGCAAATCTTGGCAAGACCATAAATAGATTAAAAGAATCCGGATTGGATATTATTCGATTGGATATGGGTTCACCGGATTTACCACCGAAGGAATTTATAATCGAAACCCTGGTAGATTATGCCAGACAACCAGATATGCATGGGTATGGTGAATCCGGGGGGTCTGAATCCCTTCGAAAAGCGTTTGTCTCCTATTATTCCGATCGCTTTAATATCGATTTGGATCCAGAACGTGAGGTTTTAGGATTAATAGGCTCAAAGGAGGGATTATTCAACCTCAGCCAAGTAATACTCAATAAAGGAGATCTGGTTTTATTGCCTGATCCTGGCTATCCTGTTTATGGGGTCGGAGCGGTAATAACACAGGCAGAGTCTCATTACATGCCGCTCTTAGCAAAAAATCAATTTCTTCCGGATTTAGATGATATTCCAGAAGATATTGCCAAACAATCGAAGTTAATGTGGTTGAATTATCCTAATAATCCCACCGGTGCAGTTGCGCCTTATGAATTTTTTGAGGAAGTTATTGATTTTGCAAAGCGCAATCAGATCATTGTTGCCCATGATGCCCCTTATGTTGAAGTATGTTTTGGTAATTATCGAGCACCAAGTATTCTACAAGTACCAGGCGCAAAAGAGGTATGTGTGGAATTTAATTCCTTATCAAAAACATACAATATGGCTGGATGGCGAGTTGGTGTCGCAGTTGGGAATCCGGAAATCATTCGACTTTTGACGGTTTATAAAAGCCAGCTGGATTCTTCACATTTCAAACCGGTTATGAAAGCAGCAGAGGCAGCATTGTCGGGCGATCAAAGTTGGATTATTGATCGGAATAAGGTTTATCAAAATAGGCGTGATATTGTTGTGAATACATTGAGAGAGCTTGATTTTATATTTGAAGAACCGAAAGCCTCACTTTATGTTTGGGCAAAAATCCCATCGCCATACAAAAATTGTATTGAGTTTTGCGATAAATTATTACATGATACAGGTGTCAGCATCACACCTGGCGTGGTCTATGGGCCATCTGGCGCTGGTTATGTGAGGATTTCCCTGGTTACAAAGCAGGAAGGGCTTGAAAAAGCGATGGGTCGCCTTCGAAAATGGATGAAAGGAAACAAATAGTTGACTAAATTAATAGAAACAACACCACCAAGAGAAAAAGCAATTCTTGTTGGTGTCAGTATTTTTTCAGAAGAAAACTTACTACCATTAGAAGATTCTTTGAATGAATTAGCATTGCTGGCAGATACAGCAGATGTTGAGGTGATGGGAACGATTACTCAGAATCTGGATACACCAAACCCAAAAACATTTATTGGCTCGGGCAAGGTTGAGGAAGTAAAAATTCTTGCCCAAGAGTTGGATGTGGATATGGTGATTTTTGACAACGAGCTTTCACCACGGCATCAGCGAGAATTGGAGCGTGAATTTGGTGAATCTTTGAGAGTCATAGATCGAACAGCTTTGATTTTGGATATTTTTGCCCAGCACGCCCAAACCAGTGAGGGGAGTCTCCAGGTTGAATTAGCACAATACGAATATCGTTTACCGCGCTTGACAAGAGCCTGGACACACCTGGCTCGGCAGGCGGGTGGCGGCGGCGGCAGAGCAGGGGGCGTTGGTGGGGTTGGTTTGCGAGGACCAGGAGAAACCCAGCTGGAAGTCGATAGACGGATGATCACCCGCCGGATTGAATTTTTAAAGAATGAGCTTGAAAAAGTACGAGCTCATCGAGATCGCTACAGACGACGGCGGAAGAAATCAAGAATTCCAATTGTCGCGTTGGTGGGTTATACGAATGCAGGCAAGTCAACTTTGTTAAATCAACTTTCCAAGTCCGATGTTTATGTTGCGGATAAATTATTTGCCACATTAGACCCCACAACACGGCGGGTGGACTTACCGGGAGGTCAGACTGTTTTATTTACAGATACGGTTGGGTTTATACAAAAATTACCAACTGAACTTGTCGCAGCATTTCGTGCAACATTAGAAGAAATTTCAGAAGCTGATGTGCTACTGCATGTCGTGGATATAACACATCTAAATGCCAGTGCCCAGGCAAAATCTGTCCATGAAACTTTAACTGAAATTGGCGCTGGCGATATTCCTATGGTCACAGCTTTTAATAAAATTGACCTGTTAAGAGATCCAGAACAAGCGGTGGAGAAGTTAGAAGAGTTTTCCAGCACATTTCCAATATCCGCCAAAACAGGGCAGGGATTGGAGGAATTACTATCAGCCATTGAAAAAGAGCTTTTTGAATCCTTTGTTGCACTCGATGTCCTAATTCCTTACCAGGAAGGTCAGTTGCTCTCGCGATTTCATGAATATGGGAAGGTCAATAAAGTAGAAAACCTTGAAGAAGGCACGCACATTGTTGGGATGATACCACGCCGTTTGCTTCATTTATTTTCTGAATATCAGTTCTATCCATCTGAATAAGGATTGGTCTTCTTAAAAATAAAAAGAGCTGGGAGTAAAATCCCAGCTCTTTAATTTTTGGTCAAAATTATATTATTCTCGTTCGGTTACATCAAGAATTTCCCGACCTTGGTAATGTCCACAATTTGAGCAGACACGGTGAGGTAAACGTGTTTCGCCGCAGTTCGGGCAAACGACAACATTTCGAGCCTTTAATGCATCATGGGCACGTCGTCGGTCACGTCGTCCTGAGGAAACTCTTCGTTTTGGTAGAGGGGTCATCTTACACTCCTTGCAATTCTATGATTATTCCAATTTAGCCAAAGGATTATACCGGCACTGCTAATCAGCGTCAAGCGGAAAAAGCTAAATTAATATGATTATTGCTCTTCCGAAGAATCAGATAGGTCAATGTCTTTATACTCGCCACGATCCATAGCGTCTAAAATGCTTTTAGCTTCATCAAATTGTGTTTCGGGAACTAGTATTTTGACCTGTCCAAGACGACCGGCAGTTAATCCATAGGTGCGTCCTATGCTTTCTTGGCTCAGAATAACATCTATCCCCTGCGCCTCTAAAAAGCCTTTTATCATTTCGGCTTCTAATTGCCCTTCTGTGGTGTAGACATGAGATAATTTCATGGAATTACCACCTTATTCTTTTTTGAGTAAAAATGAAATTGACTTAGTGTAAGCGGATAATGCTTCAACATGGTCATGTTGTTTTTGAGCAATGTCACCAAGTATTTCCCAAAGTTTGCTTTTTGATAGTTGCTCCTCACTTTTTGCTTCCGTAACCCATGCCTTGATTTCTGGTAGGTGTTCTGATTTGGCGATATAATTTTGAAATATTTCATAGGCTGGGTCAATTTTTCCCTGATCAAGTAAATATTTTGCAAATCGCAATGCTTTTGGAAAACTTAATGGTAGATGATCGTGCTGTTCCCATTCTGTATCTTCAATTAGAATCACCTCGCTGTCCGCCGATTCTTCAATTAATATTGGAAATTCTTCCAAGTCGGAAATTTCTGATAATTCTTGAACAAAGGATGCGGGAGGTTCTTTCTGTAAAACTTCCTCTGTGATTTCTGATTCATCTTCAAAATCTATGATATGAATGTTTTCATCTGCCTGTAATTGATCATTTTCTGGTGCAATTTCATCCAGGTTCAGACTTGGTGCCACGGCTGCTTGATCATCGATTTTTTCTTCTTCTAATTCTTCAGTGGTACTTGTTTCGCTGACTGGAACAGGTTTTGTGGGTTCATCACTCATCAAGGTTGCTTCGACAGATGCTTTTTTGATCTGTTCTTCTGATAATTTCTGCTCCTCAGCAATCATCTCTTTTAGCCAATCTGGTAATTCTTCTTGTTTTTCATCCGGACCTTCAAAAGAATAAGGAGTCAATTCTGTATCAACATCTTCATTCATATCGTATTCGGATATCTCGATAAATCCATCATCGTGTGGATCATCTCCAACCAGACTATCTTTTCCTTCTTCACCATCAAAATCTTCCTGCTCATATTGAGATTCGATATACTTTTCTTTGGAATCAAAAGGAGCTGATTTTGTTAATTCTTCTTCATCAAGGAGATTTTCTTGCAAATCAAAGGGTTCTTCAGTTTTTGGAGATAATTCATTTATCCAATCTGGTAAATCACCTTTTTTGACCGGCGTATTATCAAGGCTTTCCACAATCTCCTCATTTTCTCTCCCTGCATCGTCAGTAATTTCTCTGACCCAATGATTTATTTCCGGGTCTTGAGGATTTGTGGAATTTGTTGCTGCATCATTGAATTCTTCTTCAGAATCATCTGAAGATTCCGAGGCGGTCTCGTCCTTCGGAAAAACGTTATTTTCATTTTGCTTTTCATTTTTTTCTTCATTGCTGTCCATATACATTCCAATCCTACTGCTTATAAGAATATTGGGAGGATGTTTAAGTTTATGATACGCTGATAATAACGCCTGGTCAAGAAAAAAATCATCAAAAGCGGTGAACGATTAATTTTTCCTTCCTTATTCGCTTAGATAATCTCTTAGACGCCGTTTGACCGAAGGATGGCGAAGACGGCTCAGGGCTTGGGCTTCAATCTGTCTCACCCTTTCTCTCGTGACACCCATTTTCCGGCCAACCTCTTCAAGTGTATAAGATTGACCATCCAACAAGCCATAACGTAGTTGTAGAATTCTGACTTCCCTTGGGGGTAGGGAATCCAAAACGAGTCCTAAATGCTCTTTCAGTAAATTATATGTGGCTGTGTCATCTGGTGGTGGTGCTTCGTCATCTTCAATAAAATCGCCAAGCATCGAATCTTCTTCATCATCAGTAGGCAGCTCAAGTGATAATGGCCGACGTGCTACTTGAATCATATTTTCTACTTTTTTAGGAGGAACTTCCAGCGTCTCCGCCAATTCTTCAACCGTTGGACCACGCCCTAAACGTTGGGTGAGTTGGTGTTGTATTCGAAGAAGTTTATTGATTTGATCGCCCATATGTACAGGAACCCGAATTGTTCTCCCCTGATCCGCTATTGCTCGGGTTACGGCTTGCCTGATCCACCATGTTGCATAGGTGCTGAATTTGTGCCCACGGCGATATTCAAATTTCTTCGTCGCCCGGATTAAGCCAATATTTCCTTCCTGGATCAAATCTAANAAAGGAACGCCTCTTCCCATATATTTCTTGGCGACGCTGATAACAAGCCGTGAATTGGCAGTGATGAGATGTTCCCTGGCTGACCAACCATCCTCTATCAAACGCCGAAGTTCTATTCTCCTGCGAGATGATACATTTCCCCGGGCCAATTCTTCTCGTGCCATGCGCCCGCTTTCAATCCTCTGTGCAAGTTCAACTTCTTCAATTGCTGTTAATAAGGGAACCCGGCTGACCTCTTTGAGGTAAAGCCCAATGGTGTCATCCGTATCGATATTTGCTAAATCATCCGGGGATTTTCGACCGTCTTTTTTCTCTTCTTCGACCTCATCATCCTCATCTTCATCTTCATCCTTAAGGTCTTCATCGGAGGGGTCCATCAGCAGTTCGGCGTCCTCTATATAAGGGATACCCGCACTAATCAAAGCTGCAAAGGCTTTTTCTAATTGGCTTACATCTTGTTCCGCATTAGGGAAAAATTTGAGGATATCGTCAATAGTGACAAATGATTTCTTTCTTCCAATTTGTATCAAATGAGCCAGGGGAGAGATTTTCTTGCTACCATTAGATTTTTCACCTGTCATATTTTATAACCCTATCGATTCCTTATAGTTATTGAGATCTGAAATCAAGATAAAAGATACGATATTAAGAAAGTGAAACATTTTATTTACATTTGGTTAAAATTTAGCCTTGAGAATACTATTTTTTCATGGAAAAATCAATAACCTGATAATTACCTTAACATAAGAGAAGTAGAAAATAGAGATGTCTCAATCAAAAAAAATAAAAACATGGTTAATAATGTCCTTCTCGAATTATCGTCGGGTGTCAAATTGACCGCTTACTATCGTGCTGGTAGAATTCCAAGAGGTTCCAAATGAATATGAAAAGATATCAAAGAACGAAAGCATCTCAATATCTCGTTGTCGGTCTGGTTATCCTTGGCGTCATTGCGACTGCCTTTATCAGTTTTTTGATCATGCGTCGAATTTCTTTTCAAGATCAATTTGCAATTCCATGGGCTGCAGGCAGGGCGTGGTTACTAGAATCAGTAAATCCTTACCAAGGTGAGGTTGTTCAATTTGCAGAAAATGCCATTAAAGAATCCCCTTANAAAGCTTCTTTACCTGATGAAGAATTTTTATACCTCCCCTTATTTAATTTGATTTTTTACCTACCTTTTAGCTTGATACCCTATACGATTAGCCGTGTCATTTGGGTAACATTAATTAGTATTTGTATCTATTTAATTGTCTATTTTAGCTTTTCTCTTTCAAGTTGGAAGATTTCCCAAATAGAAAAAATTCTTGTGGCAATTCTAGGAGTCCTGTGGGTACCTGGAATTACAACCATGCTTTTAGGGCATCTTTCTCCCGCCATCATTTTATTATTGTGTGTAAGTATCTCTTTATTTTTGGAAAAACAAGATACAACGGCAGGATTTGTTCTTGCTATGACAGCGGGATCTTTTCCGATTTCGGGATTAATTATTATTTTGATGTTGGTTTGGGCGATGATCAAACGACGATGGTCACTTATTAGTGCATTTTTTTCTGGTGTTGTATTTATTATTGTTGTTTCTATACTGCTGTTACCTTCCTGGCCCCGCGATTGGCTGGGAATCACAATTGATTATTATTCGAACCTGGAAATGATCCAAACACCAATCATGGCTCTGGCAGCTTCCTTACCAGGNATNGAACAACTTCTGTCAATATCTCTNCATGCAATCATTGGTTTTTATTACCTTTATATGCTCATCAGATTGAAGGGAANATCGGAAAGGGTTTTCATTTGGAACTTNATGGTCACTTTGATCATTGCATATCTTGTTAATATTCAAGGATCGATAAGTTTCATTTTTCTTATATATCCAGCCTTNTTTTTAGTTTTTCGATTTTTCTCAGAGCGATGGGGTTTGTTCGGAAAAATAATTTCCTGGTTATTATTGACAATTTTTGGATTTGGATCCTGGGTGTTTTTCCTGCCTTTTGATTCATTAAGAGAACCTGTAGATTTACCGGTGATCTATATTGGGGTTCCGATATTAATATTAATTGGGATGAATTGGATTCGTTGGTGGGCAATTAAAATCCCCAAATTGCCATTTGAAACCTGATAAATATCCAGTAAACTCAGATTGGATTAGAAATTATGCTATACTTTGATGGATTTGTGCGAAATTAACTTAAATAAGAGGCAATTAAATTTGTACTTGGTTATTTGGTAAATATTTTTTGAAGGAGAAGAATTAATGAGAAAAAGGATTGGAATTCTTACAGGCGGCGGAGATGTCCCTGGTTTAAATCTTGCCATAAAAGAAGTGGTGTTGAATGCACTCGAAAATGATTATGAAGTCCTTGGTATTCGCAGGGGATGGGGAGGTTTGCTTTGGTACAATCTAGACGAACCTTCCACCCATGATTACTATACAAAGCGTTTAAATCGAAATGATGTTCGAAGTATTGACCGCACAGGCGGTACTTTCTTACACACCTCTCGTACCAATCCCCAAAAAGTCAAGGCAAAAGACGTCCCAGATTTTTTAAAGAGTTCGGGATTGGGAGAACAAATCGATGATAACGGCACCATGGATTTCACTGATCACATTTTAGCCGTCCTTGATCATCTGGGCATCGATGTCCTGGTGACAATCGGTGGTGATGATACATTAAGTTATTCTGTACGTTTAAATCGGCAGGGTTTTCCAGTCGTTGGTATACCAAAAACGATGGATAACGATGTTTTTGGTACAGAATATTGTATTGGGTTCTCAACTGCAGTGACCCGCTCAGTTGACTTAATCACCCAATTGAGGACATCTGTTGGATCTCATGAGCGCATAGGTGTTTTTGAGTTGTTTGGACGGAATTCTGGTGAAACCAGCCTGGTAAGTGCTTATTTATCCTATGTGGATCGGGCGATTATTTCTGAAGTTCCTTTTAATATGGAAAAATTAGCTCATTTCTTGCATGAGGATAAGAGGAACAACCCATCGAATTACTCAATTGTGACGGTTTCAGAAGGTGCAATGATAGAAGGTGGTGAAATCATTGAATCTGGCCCAAAGGACGCATATGGGCACCGAAAACTGGGTGGTATTGGTGAACTTGTGGCTGATGAAATAAAAAGGCTCACAAACCAGCATGTTTTATACCAAAAATTTGCTTATGTCATGCGTGCTGGCGCAGCAGATTCTTTAGACAGGATGGTTTCCATGTCATTTGGTAACCTGGCGATGCAGCTTGTCCAACGGGAAGAGTATGGAAAATTAACAGCCCTTCGAGGTGGAAAATATACAACCGTTCCGATTGAAATCGTTCTGACCGGGAAGCGGCGCGTTGATGTGGAAGCTTATTATGATAAAGAAAATTACAAGCCTAAGATTAAAGATTTCTTAGGTATTCCAATGTTCTTAACCTAATAGAAAAGATAGACGCCCGTGAAAATCAGCTTTCATGGGCGTTTTTTGATTAAACATCTCATGTCTGGAAAAAAACAAATAAATAATGAAAACAGATACAAAGTAATTCCCAGATCCCTCATTTTCATATTTAATGATAGATCTGAGGTTTTGTTGATCAGGGGTTCATCGCAAAAAAATTTGTGGTCTGGTTTGTTGAATGGTATCGGTGGTCATATTGAGGCTGGTGAGGATATTTTTGAATCCGCTGCACGGGAATTAAGGGAAGAAACAGGCCTTAATTAATATTCCAATAAATTATTGTGGACAGATAATGATCGATGTTGAAAACAATTTAGGCGTTTCGTTATTTCTATTCCGTGGTGAATCAATCGAAGAAATCAATGTCACCTCAAAAGAAGGACAGGTAAACTGGGTGCCAATAAGCGCTCTGAAAGACGCACCTGTGGTAGAGGATTTACCGGTATTAATCCCTAAAGTTTATGAATATCGAAAAATCAGACCCACTGATAATTGCTAAATATACCTATGATCAAGATGGCGCATTGAGGATATTATTCCGATAGAACTTTCTCGAAAAAGATCAACAGGGTATCTCCATAA
>P_1C_Sed_1_UnCtyDRAFT_1000100_pt1 | contig 14241 bp, 18 predicted proteins | sample Pon1CUnioCityCA_6_FD_11282 | JGI IMG/M metagenome (IMG submission 11282) | reverse complement strand
TTTTTGATATAAGCTCTGTGCAGCTTTGTTATTTTCCCTTACTTCAAGCATCGCGCTGCGAGCACCATTTTGGTAAGCTTCCTTTAATGAACAGGCAAGCAGTTGCTGGGCAATTCTTTGACGCCGGTAGCCTGGCTTAACCGCTAATGTACCGATATGTGCTTCATCAATTATCAGCCAGATTACGATCGAAGCTGCAAGTACCCTTTTACCGTCAGGTTTATTGATTTCTGCCACCCAGCAAATTGCATTCCGCTGCCGTTTGATCTCGTAAAGAAAAGCATCCTTTGGCCAGGGTGTTGGAAAGGAGGCGCTATCAATGGCAACAACCTCCTCCAAATCTTCCAGAGTCATCGGGCGCAGCTCAATTTGCCACTTTTCATCATTGTCAAGCATATTACTTTGGAATGGGGGTTTTGCTCGTACTCAGGTAAATCGGCGCCAGGGTAACGGGGTCATCGGATTGATCATTCATCAACCGCTCCCATCCAATTTCTGCCAGAAATCCCGCCCTTCTAAGTGAAAGAGATGGGGATGCCAATATTGCATTCTTCCATCGACGCCCAATTGTAGCCCGGTCATCTGCCGAGAGTTCACCACAAATAAGGGTTGGCTGAGTAATGGTTTTAACCAGATCCTTGGGATCTATCACCCCGGGTTCGTCCTGCGCTTTCCATTTTCCATCTTCAACTTTGTAAAGGGCATAAGCAAGACGGGATCGACCCGCCTGTAGGACAGCAATCATAGGTCTGTCATCCAGGGGCTGTGCTTTTGCAATCACGTCCAGGGTTGGCACCCCGGCTACTGGCAAATTTAAAGCCAATGACAGGCCTTTAACCGCTGCCAAACCAATCCGCAAGCTGGTAAAAGAACCTGGCCCAACAGCAACTGCCAGGCCGGTTAGATCTTTACTGGTTATATCAGTATGTTTGTACACCGCCTGGATTGCAGGCGCGAGTTCCACCGTATGATGGTGCTGGCTTTGCCACGTCGTCTCGTAGCGAATAAACACACCATCATAAAGCGCCAGGCTTATCCAAGATGTTGAAGTATCAAATGCCAGTAACACTAGAAATCTCCATATACTTTTCTTCGCAGGTCTTCCACAATTTTCTTGTAACGCTCGCCAGAAGGGGTCAACATCATTGCTCGATGCTCCATCCCTGTAAAAGTCAATTTAATCCATAAATATTCCTCGGGAAGGACTCCCGTAACTTTTTCTGCCCACTCAATCACGATTGGACCTTGCAGCAGCATTCGGTCAAAATCGAGCATCTCGGCATCAAATGCACCGTCCAACCGGTAGGCGTCCAAATGATACAATCGCAGCTGGTCAGCTCGCCGATATTCATTGACAATCATAAAGGTTGGACTTGAAACCGGGTCCAATGCTCCCCAACCTTGGGCGATTCCCTGAACAAGTGTGGTCTTCCCAGCACCCAGGTTCCCTTCCAGGCAAATAACATCACCAGGCACCAAGTAACCACCCAGATGAATACCCAAACGACGGGTCTGGTCCGGGCTGTGACTGAAAAATTCAAGAATACGGTCATCTAATATCGGCATAAGCAATCTCTAATATCATATCAGATTTGGTCAATATTAACAATCTTAATAATCTCACCAGCAATTTTCCTGGATGCATCGGGGCGGGCAAGGTTTTTAGAAGTTCCTGCAATTTTCCTCCTGAGATTTGGGTTCTCTATCCATGTCTTCAGTGTGTCAACAACATCTCCCGGTTCTGGTGCCCAGACCCCTGCACCTTTGCCCAACACATAATCAATATTTCCGTCTTCCTGTCCCGGCATTCGTGAATAAAGGATGATCGGCAAACCAGCACTGAATGCCTCGGAAATGGTCCCGGGACCAGCTTTTGTGATAATAATATCCCCAGCGTTCATCAAATCAGGCATATTTTCAACAAATCCTAAAATTTCATGGGGCGTTCGCAAATCAGCATTTTCGAGCCGTTCCTTTAAATCCTTGTTCCTCCCTGCAACCACAACCATCATCAAATCCAATTTGGCGGAATCCACGGCGCGAACAGTTTCTTCAAGCGGTCCCATGCCCTCCCCACCGCCAATCATCAGCACGACCGTTAAATCCTTTGGCCATCACAATTGAACCCGCAGCTCAGATTTAGTCCCGGAAGGTCTTCGAAAGGCATCTGCAATAGGTTGACCAACCACCTTTATTTGTTCAGGATCTAATCCAAACTCAAGCCCGCGATCTCGGGCCTCTTCTGTCGGTGCTAAAGTTTTTGTTGCACGGGTGTTGTACCAAAAAGCATGGGTTGTGACCATATCGGTAATAACGGTCATATAAGGGATTGGGTCTTCTTCCAACGCCTTTAAAATCGGCGTATTGACCAGGGGATGAACGGAAACAAAAAGGTCGCAGGGATGNTCATTAACNAAACTTGCTGTGGATTTTCTAATATAAGGNCATAANACTTCTTGAATAAATTGGGACCGACGCTTGCCGTTGCTCAACCTGTAACCAAGTTTCCACAACTCAGGTACCTGGTTCATCTGAGCATAGGTTGCGGGAGCTAAATCCAAAGGGGGTGGGGCATATTCAATAAAAAAATCTATCATCTCAGTGGTGACCTGGTTAGGATAATAAATTTCTAAGGCTTCAATAATAGCCTGGGCTGCACTGCGATGGCCGCCACCTGTGTCTGAAAATAAAAACACAATGTGAGGTTTTTCATGCTTATTCAGACTCATTATTCTCACCTTTGTGAACAATCGCTTTCATCCGATTCCTGAGGGATCGTCGATCGAGCATAATTCGCCTGCCGCAAGTCAGGCACACCAGCCCAATATCCGCACCCAACCGCACAACCCGCCATTCATACCCCCCACAAGGATGCGGTTTTCGCATACGTACGATATCGTTTAGTTCTAAATCCGGCAACATTTTTGGATTATACCACCATGAAAAATCTGCCCATTATAGGCTGAATAAGGTTTAAAATTTTTACTGCAAGGTCAAAAGGGTCAGACAATTACCTGTTATTCTCTTGAAGTAATTCCTTTATCCTCGGATGATCTGTGTAAAACCCCCGATACTCTTCTGGAAGTAGTGCCGCGATTCGGCACATGATCTCCTCTGTACTGCGAGAAAGCCATCCCTGGCGATCATCCCGGTCCATTTCCGGGAGTTCATAGGGTTCTCCAACGCGAATAGTGACGGGGGGACGCTGCAATCGCAAAAAGTGCTGATTGATTCTTTCCGAACCAATAATCCCAACCGGGACGATTGGCACAGACGTACGTGCCACCAGCAGGGCTGCCCCTGGTTTTCCTTCCAAAAGACCCGTTGACTCCCGGCTGCGGGTTCCTTCCGGTGCAATTCCCACCATGGCACCCGCTCTGAGCTGCTCTATTGTGTCTCGCATGGCAGAAAAATCGGTCTCTTTACGATCCATCCAAACCATCGTGCCGACTTTCTCTAATATCCATTTGAAGAAAGGCTTTTCTCTGTATTTTTTTGCAACAATTGCTACCAGATCATTTCGATCTGTAATCGCCAATAAAATGGGTGTGTCCAACCGACTGAGATGATTTGTGGTGATTAATACCCCACCTTGCTCTGGAAGATTCTCCTTGTTTTCTAGATTAAATTTGGTCAGCGTTTTGACCAGAAATCTTATAGGTTCTAATAAAGGGTATTTCTTCATTGGTGATGGTCTATTCTCAAAACCTAGGCTTTGAATGGTCTTTCAATTCATTTGTTCAACTAATTTCCTGATGTTCAATTTCTTCATTTTCATGAACATCCTCATCTATATGATTTTGTTTTATAAAATGATTCTTTATCCATGCTAAGCCGAGGACAGAAATCATTAATAGTAGAAATGTCGGTGCACTGTAAAGGAGATCCTGCCAAATCGTTGGCTCTGACTCCAACATCACTAAAGACATTACGCCAGTTGCCAATGAAACAGCATTCCATAGGCCGTGCAACACAATGGCACTGACTGAAATCCCTGCTAAGAAAATCCACTTCCCATCTCGCCATGCCTTTGCCAGCCCCCAACCGACCAGTCCGGAAGCCAGCATGTGCAGGACCCCTGTCCCCGCACGTCCTAAGGCAATGAATAACCAATCCATCGCAGTGATGGTTGCAGAGAAGTACAATACATTCTCCATCAGGGCAAAACCTGCACCACACAATAAGCCGCCGACAAAACCCTCTTGTGGCGAAATTTTACGCCCTGCTAATGACCAAATTGCTATAGGCTTCAGAATCTCTTCTATCACAGGTACGATACCAGCAAAAACCACCAAAACCCACACAATGACGCTGGGCTGGAAAATATAAGGGCGTATGATCTCTAAAACAGCATCAACGTCAGTTTGACGCATTGAGATTTGATTGTAGAGGTACATCAAATCACGTTCAAAAGTCGGGTCGACCGATGTCCGGTAGGAAAAATAAAGCGCGCCTAAACCTCCCAGCAGCAGTAATGCGATTATTTCAGCTGCAATAATCAGGATTGGCGTGATTGTAAGGCTGAATCCAAAAATACGCCATTGGGCCAGGGGGCGTCCTCGTTTCAAATCCCTGGTTGCCAATGTATAAACCCATAATATGGGCAAAGCTGCAACCAGGATATTAATTGCCCCCAGCAAAAATGCTGAGGCTACCGGTCTTCCAGCAATAAACCAGCCAATGCCTACGATCAGCGGCCATATGAGAATTATCCAGGTTGAAATTTTCCGGAAAACAGGTCGGCTTGTATCCATCCATTTGGGTGGATCTTGTCCTTTTAGCTGGTAAAAACTCAAAAGGAATACAGGTGCCATGATCAGCCCAGAAAAAATTGACGCCCAAAGCAGCAAACCAATTGAAATCGTTTGGGCAATGTCAGTCTGCGGATCAAAATAATTTACAATCCACAATGCGCCCAGGCTGAATGACTGAACGAGGAAAAAGAGGATCCCCAAGCCACTCAGCCCAAGACTCAAAATCGTGCGCCAATTATTCCCTTCTGCTTCAAATTTCAACACAGGAAAAACGCCCTTTATTAATCTAGTTTTCTATAATTTCAATACCGTTAATAACCGTTGCGCTATCAAAATTATCAAATTCTTCCAAAGATGCAGGATTGCGCAATGTAATTTCATTCAATACATCAAGGCTTTCCTCAACAACCTGTCCAAAAATGGTATATCCACCATCTAAATTTGCTGCAGGTGCAAGGGTGATAAAGAATTGGCTCCCGTTCAAATCCGCGTTTGAGTTTGCCATCCCCAAGACACCAACATTATCAAAGGAGAGATCATTATCAGTCTCATTTGCAAATGTATAACCCGGGCCAATCAATCCTAACCCTGAGGGATCACCAGCTTGGGCAACAAACCCTTCAATCACACGGTGGAAAAACACACCGTCATACCATCCCTCCTGGGACAGAAAAACAAATGAATTAACCGCTAAAGGTGCCACTTCAGGGAAAAGTTCAATTTCAATCTCACCTGCACTTGTATCCAATACTGCTGTGTAGGATTTTTCAGGATCAATTACCCAGGCCGGGCATTGATCATAACCATCAAATTCATAAAACCCAATGAGATTCGGTACCGTAACCTGGTATGTTTGATCAACATTATCATTTACTATAACAAATGGGGTATATCGCATTCCCATGTTTAGCCGTTCTTCAGTAACTTCTTCCAGCCAGGCTCGTTTCTCCTCATCCAATAGATCAACTTCGAATTGCTCAACATCCAAACCCAAATTTCCAGCCTGGGGGATCACCCATTCAATAAATTCTGCCTCACTCAAACCAGACCACTCGCTCTGGCTTGCATATAAGAAATCATGCATTTCGAAAAATGATCCCTGGGCGCCAGCTGCTTCACCTGCCATGCCCGAGATGAAGGCTTTATCATGAATTGAAGGAAGGGGTAAATGTCTGAAAACCACTTTAACCGTGTCCGGGAAATACTCTAATATGAATTCTGTAAATTGAGCAAATCCGACGCATGCCGGGCATTGAAAATCTGCATATTCAAATATCGTGATAGGTGCTTCAGGATTACCGCGAATCCAATCATTTTCAAGGTCAAGGGGCTCGATCTGATCGACAATCGGCTGGTACTGCTCTGTATTGGGATTGACCTGGATATCCGGGACTGTTGAGCAAGCCATACGATCCCCCTCAATGGCTGTTCCGGGATCTGTTTCTTCCTGGGTGGGTTCTTCTACAGATTCTGTTGGATCATCAGGAATTGCTGTCCCTGTTGGTTCAGCTGTGTTTGATGAACAGGCTGAAAGCAATAAGACACCGATAATTAAAATAAGAATTTGCTTTTTAAACATTTATCAACCTTTCTGGTTTAATGGTTCATTCAACCTACCCACTTAAAGAATTACAGTGGGGGTTTGAATTTATTTTTATTTAAGTCGAGCCATCACCGCCTGGCGCATCGCTTCCTGAACATGTTCTCTGTCCTGTGAAGCATCAATCACCTGCCAGCGATGCGGCTCTAATTTTGCCAGTTCTAAATATCCTGCACGAACTCGCTTATGAAAGGCTTCTTCATAAGCATCTAAACGATTCCATTCAGAATCATTCTTGCGCTTTCTTTCCAAACCCATCTCAACTGGGATATCCAAAAGCAATGTCAGATCGGGTTTCAATCCTCCCGTTGCATAATTGAGAAGATAGCGAAGCGTATCCAGGTCAGTTTTGTGCCCAAAACCCTGGTATGCAAGGGTTGAGTCCCCAAAACGATCACATAACACAAGTTTACCTTCCTTCAACGCCGGTCGTATCAATCCCTCTACATGCTGCGCTCGAGCAGCAAGAAACAACAGGATCTCTGTCCTGGGGACAATGGAAACATTCTTCAAATTCATCAAAACATCCCGAATTTGATCACTGACCGCCGTTCCGCCGGGTTCTCGTGTCACAACCACCTCATAACCTTCTTGTTGCAAGTAAGCTGCTAAGAGGGGAACCTGTGATGTTTTGCCGCTTCCTTCCGGACCTTCCAGGGTTATGAACATAGTTATTCTCTAAAAATCCTGACGTGTCTATTGGGCTCCTTACCATAGGAGTGAGATACCAGGTCCGCCTGGCGAGCCATCTCATGCTGCAATCTGCGGATCGTTGACGATGCGGGTTGTAGATCAACCCATCTTTCTCCATTCAACACAGCCTGGATTGCTGCCTGGGTTTGATCCACAACTGCAGTTTCACCCTGCTTCTTTCCATCAACCTCAGAAAGGTTAAAAAGATCAACCAGGAACTGCTCCATTTGCTGGCTTGTGTTGGAACGCAAAACAAAAATTGGCAATCCCCGCTGTTCAGCTTCTGTTACAGGCTGCTGACGTTCTCGATAATAACGGCGAAGCGTCAATAGGGCATCCGCATCCTTCAGGTTGCGGACAATTTTCGCCGGCACCTTCAATTGTTTTGCTGCTTGCAGCAATCGGTTTCTTGCTACGCCGTATGGATATATATCAATAGGTTTTAGCGCTTCACGCTCTTCCTGGAGCATCTCCATTGATTCTTCAATGGTTTCCATACTGTGTCCACCATTTGTTTGGCGCTGTGCACCTGAACGAGAAAATGGTGTGGTATCTCGCTTGGATGAACGGCTCAAGGCTTGCGCGGCAGTACCCAACTTTGGAGCAGCTGGCTTCTGAATATGAATTTTGTTCTCGTCATCGCGATAACGAATTTCAGGCGGCAGTGGATAACCTCGCAGAAGTGCATCAACTGCAGCGGAAACATCACTCTGGACAGCAATCCTGTTGCGGTCTTGAATCTCCACCAATACATCAAATGTGGGTGGTGCCCTGCGCTCAAGCACCGTCTTCTGGGTGCCGCGCCGACGAGCCTCATCATCGGAGAGGGTGACGGATTCAATCCCGCCCACAAGGTCTGAAAGGGTGGGGTTGAGTAAAAGATTTTCAAGGGTGTTTCCATGGGCAGTGCCAATCAATTGCACGCCCCGTTCAGCAATGGTCCTCGCCGCCATGGCTTCCAGCTCTCGCCCGATCTCATCAATCACAATCACTTCGGGGTTATGATTCTCAACCGCTTCAATCATTACTTCATGCTGCAAAGACGGCTGGGCGACCTGCATCCTTCGTGCAGCACCTATCGCAGGATGGGGTACATCCCCATCACCACCAATTTCATTGCTGGTATCCACGATGATAACCCTGGCAGTTTCAGCTAATATCCGGGCTGCTTCCCTTAAAATTGTGGTCTTGCCAACACCAGGCCGTCCTAAAATCAGGATGCTGGATCCTGATTCAATCAGATCCTGGATGATATCACTGGTGCCATAAACGGCACGTCCAATTCGGCAGGTTAACCCCACCACATCTTGGTGCCGATTCCGGATTGCAGATATTCGGTGCAAAGTTCGTTCTATGCCTGCACGATTATCTGCGTCAAAATCACTGATCGCCTTTGTGATCGTTTGGATATCTTCATAAGTAATTTCTTTATCACTTAACACAGCCTCACGGTTGACAAATCGTGCCGTTGGTAAACGCCCTAAATCCATCACAATTTCTAATAGATTGTCGCTATCATCCAGCTCTCGCACAACTTCTGAGATGTGCGGTGGGAGAACGTTCAGCAGCAAATCTAAATCATCTGTTATTTTTTGGTGTTCAAGCATATACTTTTTCAAATTTTATTTCCGTAATTTTTTATTTGATAATCTTTCGCAGTCAATAATTGTATCCGATTATTATTAACATCTTCTTTGAAATCAATCACCATGACCACAGCCATCAATCCCGGTGATTCTTAATTGGGGCAAGTGGAACTGTTGGCTCCGGGTTGCCATTCTCTATCTTTTTGAAGGAGAATTCGGCTTTGACCCACTGGCGAAGGGCGATATTGCGTACTAAGAGCGCTTGTTCAGGTCCGGGATTTGCTGGGGAATCCATTAAAGCATTTTCCAGCCAGGGTTGATAGGATCTTGCAACCACGTAAACCGGTCTGCCATTGAGGTCCCTGAGATCATCAAGCAAGCGGCATAACAGATCTCGAGGATGTTCCTCGTTTTGTGGATACAAAAATGGTAAAACACAAACGCCTGCTGGTCCATAAACAAGGTCAGCATAACCTTTCAAATTTCCATCCTGGTCTCGGTAAACCATTCCAACCATTTCGCCCCGTGTTAACGGCTCAACCGGTTGAATAACAGGCGGTACAAGCGTTGCATGAAGATTACGTATCGCGTTGATATCTTCTTTGGTCCATAATTGCCACCTGCTTTCTGGTTGTTCTTGGGTCTGCCAGCCAGTATCACATTGAAATACCCGATGCTTTGCTAAAACTGAAAATCCTGCCTGACGAAAATAAGCAAAGAGGGGTGAGTCAACATCAAGGTCCGCAGTGATCTGTTTTGCATCCCAATGTCCCGCTTGTTGGATTAATCCTTCCAATAAAAGGACAACACTTTTGCTGACATCCCCTTCAGGCAGGAGAAGATAATGCAAATGGGCAGTTTCTAATTCCTGGGTTTGATATATTTGTCCGACAGATTTTAGTGAACCATCATCAGGTTGATAAACCCCTGTAAATAAGTATTCCATTGGGTTCAAAGAGGAAATGAATTGGGATAAAGATAAGGGATCTCCGCGAGTCAACCCCAGCACATTGTCGGTGTTAATTAATTGGCGCCGGTGACGGAAAATATAGAACCAATCATACCAGAAGGTTGGTCGAACTTTTATGATTTTGTTAACTCCACAAAATAGCGGTGAAAACGGTCATCTGATGTCAATTCCGGGTGAAAAGATGTTGCAAGAAAATGTCCTTGTTTGGCAGCAACAATACGTTCATCCGGTAATTTTAAAATAGCTTCCGCATCACCATTTACTGAAGTAATTATTGGGGCTCGAATAAAGACCGTATGATAAGGTACTTCTCCATTCTCTAAAAAAGGTGCCGGCAGATCAATTTCAAAGCTGTCCACCTGCCTGCCAAAAGCGTTCCGTTGGACCGTGATATCCATCAAACCCAACAAAGGTTGATCCCGCTGGGCATCCTTTGAGAGAAAAATGGCTCCTGCACAGGTACCCCAAATTCCGTGGTCTTTACCAAATTTTCGAGATTAGATTATAGGCTTGGGCTAGCTTCCCAATCGTCGTGGATTCCCCACCAGGTATGATCAATCCATCCAACCCGATAAGATCTCTCGGCAGTTTTACTAGACGGGGAGAAACACCAATCTTTTCCAGGATGATGGTGTGCTCATAAAAATCACCCTGAAGCGCCAGGACACCAATTTGAATCATTGCTTTGGTCACACCTAAAATTTACCAGCCGCGTGATGCGATTAATTCGGCCTCCGGAATATCCGTTACCTGTCGCCCTACCATAGGTTCACCTAAATTTCGACTGACCTCCGCCAGAATTTCAGGGTCATTGTAGTGGGTTGTGGCTTTGACAATTGCATTCGCCCGTTTTGCCGGATCGCCGGATTTAAAGATCCCCGAGCCAACAAATACCCCATCAACACCCAGCTGCATCATTAATGCTGCATCAGCCGGGGTAGCAATCCCACCAGCAGCAAAATTGACCACAGGCAAGCGACCCAATTCTCGTGTTTCTAAGACAAGGCTGTAAGGTGCACCAATTTCCTTAGCGAAGGACATCAACTCTTCCGCCGGCATATGCTGTAATTTCCGGATCTCACCCAATACTGTGCGGGCGTGTCGGACGGCTTCAACTACATCGCCAGTGCCTGCCTCCCCTTTTGTGCGGATCATCGCAGCACCTTCACCAATACGGCGCAAAGCCTCTCCCAAATTACGGCAGCCGCAAACGAAGGGGATTTTAAAATCATGTTTGTTAATATGGTGTGCTTCGTCAGCGGGTGTTAATACCTCTGATTCGTCAATATAATCCACACCAAGAAATTCAAGGATTTGGGCTTCAACAAAATGACCGATACGGACTTTCGCCATGACCGGGATAGAAACCGTCTCCATAATTTGGATAATCAATTCAGGATCGCTCATACGGGCAACACCGCCATGTGCGCGAATATCAGCTGGCACTCGCTCCAAAGCCATTACAGCGACCGCGCCTGCATCTTCGGCAATTTTGGCGTGCTCGGGTGTCACCACATCCATGATCACGCCGCCTTTAAGCATCTGTGCCAGTCCTCTTTTAACATTCACTGTTGCGACCTGTTGTTCCATAGTACCTCCAATGTTTTTTATTCACAGGGATTCTACCACGCGGAAGGTGAAGGAACAACAGTTAGCTAATGGTGTAAAGGGTTATGATTGATGCTCAACTTTTATACTTCATCAAAATATTTTGTCTCCTCTAAAGAATCTCCCTCGTTTTTCTCTAGGCTTACCATGTGGTTCTTCATTTGCTATGGCTTGCATTTCTTCTTCTTCAGCTAATTGTAAAGCTTTGGGTGTCGCCCTTGTGGTCATAACCCATTTTCCGCAGTTGTCACACCTATCAAGCCGCCCGACAACCAGGTTAATCCCCCAAATATGCCTTGGGAAAGGACGCCCACATTTACGGCAAATCGTCCCACCCAGGATCCCATAATTGCGGGGCGTGCCCGGTTGATGGGTACCTTTACCATCTTTACTGATCAACAAACTTTGAACAAGGGCAACAATTGCCACAGCACCTAAAATAGCGCCGCCGATCCAAATTAAAACATCTCTAATTTGGCGACCGGCTTCTTTTTGATTGAGAAAATTGTATTGAACAACGTTTGTCCTGATTGTGTTTCCATTGTTCAGCAGGACTTCCGCATACAACCGATGCATGCCCGATTCAAATTCTTGTGTGCTGAATTGATAACTGAAGGGGGCTTCATCAGTCCTATACAGTACTACCTCATCAATAAAGAATGCTGCACTGTCTACTATCTCCTCATCACCCAACAGACGAATGGTAAATGTGCCCTGGATATCACTGCCCATACCATAACCAAAATCTCGCCGAACATGAACGGTATAGGTAGTATCCTGAGCGTATCCAACCTGTGCGGCAGTAAAAAATAATCCAAGACAAATTGTTAGAGCTGCAAGAAATTTCGCTTTCATAATGTTTTTTCTTCTCGTTAATGTTTTGATCAAATGTGGAATATTTTACTATAAATTTTATTTCAGAAACAGTAAATGACCGTGGATCAAAATCAGCATGATCTCTGATCAGTCGTCTTACATCCTCCCCAGGGCACAGATTCGTAATTGGTTAGTTTAAGATACCGCATGGCTTTTCCAGTACCCCTCAATAAATGAGATCTGTCAGGAATAAAAGCGCCATGGGTAAAATACAACCTGATATGATCTGGCTTGACCGCAATCCCGCAAATTCCAGCACTGACAGGTCCCCCGGAGCTAAAATAATACACGAGCCCACCATGGCGAATATCCTCGATGGCATCAGGTGCAACCTGGACGACAATGTTGCGCAGTTCAAGAACGATTTCGGTCAGCTCAGGAGGAGTAAATCTCAACAGTCCTTCAACAGTATGGTAGGGAAGCATATTCAGATATTCATTCTAAATAAAAAACCAGGTAGAGTTTAATTGTATCTATTTTCCCGGGTTCAAATATTCACTTTTCTATCTCTTGACCAGGCTGTCAAATACATGACTGCTGGTGGAATAACCAGTGCCCAAATCAACAGGAAATTAATTGTCCATTCCCTGTAAAAAAGAACATAAAAGGCTTCGCGGAGGGGCATGATAATGATGGCAATCAATGCCCCTAACCTTTCAAATCGCCATGCGAGGAGCAATCCCAAAATCGCGATTAGCCACAGGCTCAACATGAAGATATCCCTGGCTGTGATCGGATTAACAGCATGTGGATCCGGGCTTAATGCCACCACCATCGCGAGCGCAAAAGCCAGCAGGCTCCAAATCCTGGCTGTCCAGCGCAATATTTTGACATAGATCGTGGAATCAGGGTTCCCCAACAGCCAATGTGCTTTGTCTTTTTTCATTTAAATATTTCCAATCTATCACTAAATGAGTTTTTCTGTTCTTCCTGCTAAATTCCGCAAAAATTCCAATTGACCAAGATGGTAGGTGTTATGAAAAAAATAGAAAAATGCCATAAACCCTCGTCTATGTTTTCCCTCCCAGAAACGGATGACCTCTTCAAAATCATCCTCTGTCATTTGATCAAGCCGATCGATGACTTTCTTGTTCAAAAAGCTGTAAGCTTCAACTAGTTCTTGCAAATCAAGCACCCCTTCGCTCTCGGCTAAAATGGGATCGGTATCCATTTTATAACGATCCAGGTTTGGAAGATCCTCTGGAATTTGCGCACCTAATATCTCCAAAATTATTGTCAGGTTGAGCGCCAGGTGACCCATCACCCAATTCATGCAGTTGCCGCCCGGTTGGGGTTGTATCAGGCTGTCTTCCTGAGATAAACCAGAAGTCTGGTTTTTCATTATTTCCAACTCCCAAGAAAGCAATTTTGAATAATCCTCTATTCTGATCAATAATCCTCCAATTTTTGATTAATTGCTGAAAACTTCATTTTTCATCAGCAAACGACAAAAGTAAAATGTTTATGAACAGCAATGCATAAAGGGGAGCGGCAAGCCTTGAAGATCAGCATCTTTGGAAATCCTGGTTTTTCCATCATCTTTTATGGTCCTTTTCCTCCAGCAAAGCCACAAAATAAGAATAATCAGACCACCAAGCTGCCATCATCATTAAATTCCCAGGATTCCGCCCAGGCAACTTCCCAATAATAACCATCCGGGTCAGTGAAGTAACCGCTGTACCCGCCCCAAAAGACCTCCTGTGCTGGTTTGATTATTTTTCCACCCGCTTCTTCTGCCATTTTCAGAACCTGGTCCACTTCTTCTTTTGTGCGTGTGTTGTGTGCCAGGGTTATTCCCGGGAAGCCAGATCCTTTGCCAGACAGGTTCGGGGAGACATCCTCTGCCAGTTTATCCAAAGGGTAAATCGCCAGTCGTGTGCCAGAAGTTTGAAAGAAGATGATCCCATCGTCAACTTTGCCTTTTGTTGATAATCCCAAACCTTCATGATAGAAGCGGAAAGACTGCTCCAAATCTTTTACACCCAATGTTATTATGCTGATGCGTTCTTCCATTTACATCTCCTTTCTTCTTACCAGGTTTTAACCCACACCTGGTATTCTCCATATGCTGGGCCAACTGTTTTTTCATAAAGTCTATTTGGCCCTGGTTCAAAGCCGCCCACAAAAACCCACAAGCACCCCATTTGCTTAAGT
>P_1C_Sed_1_UnCtyDRAFT_1000099_pt1 | contig 14256 bp, 9 predicted proteins | sample Pon1CUnioCityCA_6_FD_11282 | JGI IMG/M metagenome (IMG submission 11282) | reverse complement strand
CAAGGCCAGGAAGCTACTATTGACCAAGTGCTGGAACGAGCCACTCCCCCGCCAGAAACGCACAGCGATCAAGAGGTAGGCGAGGCAATAGAGACACAGGCCAGAGCCCAGGAGCAAAGTTGGCAGGCGTCCACTACCCAGGTGCCAGTTCAAGGGGTGCAACAGCCGCTCCGCGATCCCGACAAGCGCCTCCGGCGGGCACAGCGGCGCCACGACCAGAAGCGAAACAGATACTGCAGCCATACTTCCAGATATCACTGGACGCAAACGTACGCTCCCCTGCTGCCGTACCAGCCTGCGCCAGAGATAGAGACCAAAGAGCGGAACGAGCACGAGACTCACGTACTTGACCCATACCGACAGGACCAGCACCGCAAGCGAGAGAGCCCAGCGCTCCCTCAACAAGAGCCAAAGCGCTAGCAGCACCAGGGCCACCAGGACTATATCGTTATGTCCATCTCCCACCGCCATCAGCAACACGAGAGGATTCCAGGCAAAAAAGTACAGCCCTTCCAGCGCCGCACCGGGCCGCATCTCGAGCAGCAACTTCTCGACAAGCCAGGCGGCAGCCAAAAAGGCGGCAGCACTGAGCCCCTTCAAGTATAGCAGTCCCATTGGCAAGTCGTGAGGCCCAGAGGTCCCCACCGCTGAAAGCAGGACCCAGGCTGGTCCGTACACTGTGGGCCGCGTGTCGTACAGCGTCGAATAGGTCTGCACCAACGAGTCGGCAACGTCTGCAGGCGCCTGCAGCAGAGGATTGGCTCCCAGATCTGTGAGCATGTGTGCCTGCCGCAGGTAGGCAAATAGGTCGGAGGTGATGGGTAGGAGCCATAGCAGTGTCAAAGCAAAGACACAGGCAAAGGCCCAGATGATCCATCGGTCCGCGCTATTCCCTGTCCGCGTGAAGCGCATCCCCCACACGTACAGGGCCATCAGCATCCCCGCCACTCCCAGGCATAGTGCAAAGGTGCCCAGCCCTTTGCCCAGAAGCCCAGCCCAGCTCTGTGGCACTCCTCCGTGCCGCCACCAGGGCAGTCGGGCTGCGAGCGTCACATAAATGCCCGCACTGAGAAGACCAGCTACAGCCAAAGACCTGCTGGGTCGTACCTGGTGTCTTCCTTTCAATCGCCCAACAACACGGTCGTGCATAGGTTCGCCGCCAAACCTACCCGGATCTCAACGAGCTTGACAAACCTATGATACCACAGACTGTGACCAGTGACAATCCCAAGGACCCGAACCCAGCAGCAGCTGGCTAGTGTACTCTCTCACTGTCTCACCCTCTCACCATTTTCGCGGTGCTATCGGGAGGGAGGTTATATCAAGCGGTAGACGCTGAACCCCAACCAGCTCCAGAAAACGCACAGAGATCGCATCCGGCTCCCTGAAAGCAAGGCCACACTGTTCAGCGAGGTTCCAGATCGCACTCGTGCCCGTGAAAACACTCTATCAACACAGAGCACAATTGGCAGCCCTCGGCAGTTATGGTACAATATCTGCGACCCAACTATTGAGGAGAGCCATGCCCATCCGAGTTCTACCGCCCGAAGTAGCAGGTAAGATTGCTGCCGGTGAGGTTGTCGAGCGACCAGCATCGGTGGTCAAGGAACTGCTCGAGAACAGCATTGACGCCGGAGCCACAGATATTCGCGTCGAGATCCGCGAGGGAGGACGTCGTCTAATCCGTGTTGCTGACAACGGCAGCGGCATTCCGGAGGATGAAGTTGCCCTTGCCTTTGCGCGCCATGCCACCAGCAAACTGACTGAGGTGCAGGATCTGGAGCGTATTGCGACGCTTGGCTTTCGGGGAGAGGCATTGGCCAGCATCGCCGCGGTGAGCCAGGTGACTGTGCTGACGCGACCCCGCTCTCAGGCAGTGGGCCAGCTTCTGAAAGCAGATGCCGGGCAGATCACTCACCAGGAAGGGCATGGTAGCCCAGCAGGAACCGTTGTCACAGTCGAGCACCTGTTTCGTGCGATGCCGGCACGGCTCAAATTCCTGAGGCAGCCGCAGACCGAGACGGGTCATATACACACCGTCATCACCCGGTATGCATTAGCCTACCCAGAACTGAGACTCACCCTCACCGCTGACAAGCGCCAGATCTTCCAGTCCACCGGTAGCGGNAAGCTATACGATGTCCTGATCGCCGTTTACGGACTCGATNTCGCNGAGCAGATGCTGGANGTCTCCAATGCACAGGAACANGAGGCGACAGATGAGCGCGGAGAGGTGACCGCCCCTGGCCCCATCTATCGCGTTTCTGGTTACACAAGCGCTCCGGCACTACACCGCGCCAACCGTACCTATATTACCTTCTTTGTCAACCACCGCTGGATCCAGGATCGATCGCTTTCCCACGCTGTGGCCCAGGCCTACCACACGCTGCTGCCAGTTGGCCGCCATCCCTTGGCTGTGCTATCGCTCGAGATGGATCCCACTGAAGTAGATGTGAACGTCCATCCCACAAAGCGGGAGGTCAAATTCCGCAGTGGACGCGCAGTCTTTGGCACGGTTCAGAGCGCCGTCCGCCATACGCTAGTTGAGCGGGCGCCGGTGCCTAGCATGGCGCAAAGCCCGCGCACATGGCCCGCACCTGACTGGGAGCGTCGCCAGTCCCTGATCTCAGCCGGCCGCGAGTCCGACCGCTCCCAATTGGCGATGGAGCTCTATCGCCCTATCGATTCGCTGCAGCCAGGTAGCGAGCCACAGCCCGTGGGCCCGGTTCGCCTGCCTCTCTTGCGTGTGGTGGGTCAGGTCGGCCAGACTTATGTGGTTGCCGAAGGTCCACAGGGCATGTATCTCATAGACCAACACGCTGCCCACGAGCGCGTTCTCTACGAGCAGATGATGGCAGAACAAGAAGCCCAGGCCGTCGCCTCACAGACGCTGCTGGAGCCTCTTCCCCTGGATCTCGATCCCGCATTGGCCGGACTGCTGAGTGAGCACCTACAAGCGCTCAATGACGCAGGCTTCAGCGTAGAGCCTTTCGGTGGAACCAGCTATCTTGTGCGCGCAGTGCCATCCATCCTGGTCGTGTCAGACGTCCGTGCCGCGTTGGTAGATATACTCGAGCTCCTGCGGCAGGGAGATGATCCGTTGGCTAGCCAAGCTGAGGAGCGCCTGATCGCAGCCGTGTGCAAGCGGGCAGCCATCAAGGCTGGACAGACACTCACTACAGAGGAAATGCAACAACTGGTACGCCAACTCGAGCAGTGCGAATCGCCCCGCACCTGCCCTCATGGCCGGCCCACGGTTTTGCATTTCTCGGTGGATCAGTTGGAGAAAGAGTTTGGCCGGCACTAGGAACCCGCCTATCACCAGCAGCAAGCGCAACGCAGCACTAGGAGGACTATGACAAACGCCCTGATCCTTGGTTCGACGGGATGCATTGGCAACAATGTGACACGCGCCTGCCTGGCTGAGGGATGGTCCGTGCGCGCTTTCCGGCGCGCCACAAGCGCGACCTGGATGCTGAATGGGCTCGACGTGCAGCATATCGTCGGTGACCTGGAAGATCCTGCCTCACTGGAAGCAGCCATGCGTGGCTGTGACATCGTCTTTCACGCTGCGGCCTACTATCCGCGCCACTCCCTGGACATGAACGGCTCGCTCCGAGACGCGGTCCTCGGCATGCGCAATGTGCTTCATGCGGCCAAAGCCTCTGGCGTGGGACAGCTTGTCTTTACCAGTACACTTACCACCATCGGGCCATCGTCAGAACCGGGCCGGCTTGCCGACGAGCGCGACTTTTACCTTCCAGGGAGTACCAACAGCGCCTACTTTGAGAGCAAATGGGCCATGGAGGCCGAGGCATGGAGAGCCATCGCCAAGGGGCTTCCACTGACCATCGTCAATCCCACTGCGGTATTCGGCCCGTGGGACATCCGTCCCGCCACGGGCGAGATCCTGCTGAATGTGGCCAAGGGCCGTATGCCCGTTTGGTTCGATCTGGATGTGAATATTATCGATGCACGGGACGTGGGCATTGGGCACGTGCTGGCGGCCAAGCGAGGGAAAGTTGGCCATCGATACATCCTTGGAGGGGAGAATCTTCGCGTTCGACAAGCGATAACCATCGCAGCGCAGGAGGCAGGGGCAAAGCCACCTAGATGGAATGTATCCCTTGGCCTGGTCTCAGCCGTAGTGCGAGCGGGTGAGGCCCTGGGACACCTGCCCCTGATAGAGCCATTACCACTCGAGCACTTTAAGACGATGCGCGAGTGGCGTGCTTTGAACTGCAGCAAAGCACAACAGGAACTTGGATTCACAGCACGCCCGTTCTTGGAGACCATCCGCGACACGCTAGACTGGTTCCGAGAGTACGGTTATCTGTAGTCACACAAGCACAAGATGTCCCAACAACGACAAAGCGCGACACTATCAGGTGTCGCGCCTATTGGCCTTGGTTAGGTCTCTGCAGGCTATGGCAGATCGAATGTGTCCCGCAACGCGTTCAAGGCAATCTCCAGCGATTTGGAGTCGATCACACATGATACCGTCGAGATAGAAGTGCTGATGGCCATGATATTGATGTCCTTGTCTGCCAGCGCGTCAAACATGGTACCCGCGATGCCCGGTCTCTCGCGAAAGTCAGGCCCAAAGATGGAGACGATGGCTACCTCGGGATACGATACGACACGACCGGCATCCACGTCTGGAGCTACAAGATTGACCGCTTCCAAAGCTGCCGGCCCATCATCTCGATCCACACAGACAGCTACCTGATCCTGCCTGTTGTGATCAATGCACTGTACAATGAACTGAACATTGATCCCGCGCCGTCCCAACTCACCCAAAATTGCCGCCGCGATCCCGGGCCGGTCAGGCACTGCGGTTACATTCAGCAGCGAGAGGTGTGCGTTCTGCATAATCCCGCCAATCCGAATCTTCGCCATCCTCATCTCCTCCCTGTACCTGGCTTCACTGGTATTCACCTTCGGACCACCCGCCAATCCGAATCTTCGCCATCCTCATCTCCTCCCTGTACCTGGCTTCACTGGTATTCACCTTCGGACCAGGACAGATTGGATTATAGCATAGATGCAGGGCAGTGTCAATCCGTTTCCAGGTTTTCGCGCCCGCACTTTGGTCATCCACGCAAGTTGACCTATCAAGTCTTTTTCAGTATAATGGCCCGGTCTCAGGAGGGAAAAGCCATGATCGATGAAACCACTAGCAAGACTCGCTCATCGCTGGCACGAGAAATCGGGCGCTGGCGAGCCACGCTCTGGCTATATATGGAAGTGACCAAGCCAAGCACAGTCGCACTGCTCGTGTTCACTTCTGTCGGCGCCATGGTTGTAGCAGGCGGTATCGGAGGGTTGTCTCTGGGCAACTGGGTACTAGCCTTAATTGCCATCACCGCCGGGTGCGCGGCAGCCGACACACTCACGTGCTACATCGACCGTGACATCGATGCCATGATGGATCGTACCAAAGCCCGGCCCATTCCTGGGAAGCGGATCTACCCACCCGAAAAGGCTCTCATATGGGGTTTGTTGCTTGCTGCACTAGCCATGGGCCTATCCTTCTTGTTCGGTCCATTGGCAGCGCTGTGGATGTTTCTAGGGCTGTTTGACAATGTGGTCATCTACAGCATGCTGGCAAAGCGAAGATCGTGTACCAACATCCTGCTGGGTTCGATCAGCGGCGGCATGCCTGCCCTCTTTGGTTGGGCAGTGGTACAGGGGAATGTCACCTGGACGCCAGTGCTGATCAGCCTGCTGGTCATCACCTGGACGCCCAACCATATCTGGAATTTGGCAATTCGCTACCGGGAGGACTATGCCAGGGCCAATGTGCCCATGCTGCCAGTGGTGAGCAACCTAAACCGGGCCGTCAATCTCATAGCCATGAGCGTGCTGCTCATGGTGATCGAGTCGTTGTTGCTCGGCGCCGTCGGTGGATTCGGACCGCTCTACTTTGCGTTCGCTGTCATCGGGGGCTCTGTATCGCTGATCGGTCATGTCTACCTGTATCTGAAGCCTACTGAGCGCAACGCCTGGCTGATGTTCAAGCTCTCCAGCTTGTACCTGGCCCTTGTCTTTGCTGGAATGATGATCGACACGTTGCTGTGAGCTCAAAAGTCTACTGGAACGGATTGCGCAGTCCGCAGAAAGGGATGATCCACTTTCGTCCCTTTGTGGCAGGAGCATGATCGAGGGCGTCGTCTTTAAGGAACTGGTCACCCACACCGATGAGCGAGGCTTCTTCCGGGAGATCATTCGCTCTACCGATGACCTCTTCAGAGAGGGCTTTGGCCAGTGGAGCCACTCCCTCATGCACACCGGCATCGCCAAAGCATGGCATGTTCATCAGCAGCAGATCGATTGGTGGTATGTCGGCATGGGGACGCTCAAGGTAGCCCTCTATGACATCAGGTCCGACTCACCCACCCACGGCGAGTTGATGGAGTTCTTTCTGGGCGATCAACACCCAGCGCGCGTGGTCAAGATCCCACCGGGTGTGGCTCACGGCTGCAAGGCCGTCAGCGGACCGGTGCACCTCTTCTACATCACATCGCGCGTCTACGATCCGGCGGATGAGGGCCGTATTCCCCACGACGATCCGCAAATCGGCTACGATTGGACTTCGATGCCGCCGATAAAGTAGGGCGTTCTGGGAAGCTGTCAGTGTTCACCTTGCCGCCGGCAGAGGGCAACCTTCCTGGGATGATTGCAGAACGAAACAGAAAGGGGCGCCGTTCGCGCAGCGCCCCTGCTCACATGCAACTCGAGTTGGCTAGTACCGCAGCAACGCTCCCACCGAGCCTGCCTCGTCCAACTCCTCGTTACCGCGCACGATCTCAACATCCACACCCTGTTCCAGCGCACGGCGCGTCATCGTCTCCACCAAATCATCCACGGGCCCAACCGCGCTACCGCATAGCGGGCACTCATCCTCCTCGGAAATCAAGACATAGCGACAGCTCTCACAGCGAAAACCCGACGCCTCAAAGCCAGCAGAGACCAACAGCGTGCCAGCACGGTGCTCCTGGAGTGCTGCAAGCGTATCTGCTAGCCCCATTACGCCTCCGCTGCCCCGCTTCGAACCAGCAATGGCTTCCTTCACCAACTCTGCTTCGCGCTCCGCTGCAACCTCCTCAATCAACTCCATCGAGAGTGCCTGAACATCCGTCACGGGCGCGGTTGGATCGACAGAAAAAGTCCCCACCACTTTGCCTTGCATCGCTTTGGGAAGGACATCCATGAACTGACTGATATTGGCATCAGTGCCCCCCACCACCACACGCTTGCAGCCATTCTTGTTGCAGAAGGCCTCAGTTTCCTCAGCGATTTCTTTCAGATTGCGCAAGACGACTGCCTCGCCGCGGCGCGCTGCGGTAGCTGTCATCCCACCGCGCATCCCAGCCACACCAGAGGCTCCACCGTGCTTGGTGCGGCGTACTTCTTCGCCGAGCGTGCCAGCTGCCTCCTCCAGCTCGCCCAGATTGAACAGAAACATGCGCGACCCTTCACTGTCCACCAGGATCACACCGTAGCGACCATAGGCATCCAGCACATCAGTCAGCGGCTTGATATATGGACGGTGCGAAACGTATGCACAGTTATGCACCGGTACGGCGAGTGAGTAGCTTTGCCAAAACTCGGCATCATGGCATGAGAACACCACGACGCCCTTGCCTTGCCAGTCATATTCGAAATCAAAGTACCGCTCCACAGCCTCTATGTCCTCAGACATTGCGTCCTCTGAGACTTCCTTCAGCATGGACCTCAGCGTCAGCCGATACTGATCGGTAGTTTGTCCTGTAGGGTCCACGTTCAGATAGAGGCTGAGGATAGGCGCGCCCTCACTCCGAAACTCTACCAACTGGCTCAGATCTCGCTCTGTGAACACTTTTACCCTCCTTAAAGGGAATAAGGGACGGAACTTGTCCCAGTGGTATGGTGGCGCCGCCAGCGACTAACGGTCGCTGGGACGCTCTTCCAAGACGACGTCGATTTCAAGCTCGACCTCGTCACGCAGGACCGTCAGGGTCACAGTATCGCCAACGCTAGTATAGCTGGCCAAGTAGTTCACCAGATCATCAAAGTCTCTGACTGGCGACCCATCAATAGCAACCAGGATATCTCCTCCTTCTCTCATAGGCCTGCCGGAAATGATCACTTCTGTCTCGCCACCCACCAGCCCTGCCTGAGATGCGGGGCTGTCCGGCTCGACAAAGAAGATCAGGACCCCGGTTTCCACAGGCAACTCCATGATCTCGATCATCTCGGGCGTAATGCTTGTCCCGGTGACACCCAGCCATGGATGGCGGTAGCGCCCCAAACTGATCAGCTCCTCCACAACCCGCTTCACAATATCCACCGGGATGGCAAAGCCGACGCCAGAGTTCACACCTGTGAGAGAGCGAATGGCGGTGTTGACACCGATCACCTCGCCCCGAGAGTTGAGCAGCGGCCCACCCGAATTGCCTGGGTTGATGGCTGCATCAGTCTGAATCAACTCTGCAATCTGAAAGTCGCTGTCATCACGTCTCAGCGTCCGGCCGAGCGAGCTGATCACACCGGTCGTCACAGTTCGCTCCAACCCAAAGGGATTGCCAATCGCAATGGCCCGCTGACCGACCCGCACTGATGAGGATTCGCCCAATGGCAGCACTGTGAGTGCTTCGGCAGGGACATCAATCTCTAACACAGCAAGATCGCTTCCAGGATCCGCGCCAACGACCTGTGCCGGCACGGTATGCGCGTCGGCTAGTGTCACCAGCAGGTCTGGGTCGGCAATGGCAACGTGATTGTTGGTGACGACGTGTCCCTCAAGATCAATGATGAATCCAGAGCCAATGCATTCACCAAACTGATCTGGCGCAGTGATACAGACGACTCCGGGACTTGCCTGAGCATAGACACCTATGACCAACTGCTCTTCGACATCCGCCGCAGAACTGATCTCCGGTGGTATCGGTGTCGGCGTCAGCACAATCACAACCGGTGTTCCTGTTTCAACTCCTCCCGGTCCTGTAGACTCTGGCGTTGTCAATCGTACAGATAAATCAGAGAGGCTACATGCCAACAAAGTCAGAAGCACTAGCCCCAGCGCAAGCCACCGCACTGTCTTCTTCCACATGAAACGACCTCTATCTCCTGGTAGATCACACTCGTAGCGAGGGGCGGAAACACGACAGGGGCTGGATGACCAGCCCTCCTACTCGGATATTGCGTTTCAGAACATGGATATCCCGATGGACGTATATTTGCCCCTCTTTGCCAGAAACAGAAGGCACGACCCCGGCGCCCAGATCCATTGTACCCTGTTCCCATCGAAAGATCAAGCGCCAACCCTGACCCCTGCCCTACGCTTCCCCTCCAACGCTTCGAGGGTCCCGGACCAGTCAGCGAGGCTAACCTGCAATTGCCTCGCAATCCATTATAGCACCACCTGGGCTGCCTGTCAAAGCGAACCAACTTTGCCCTGGAAGCACCGGTCAGGCAGAAAACAGCCGGCTCTCCATCGGGCTCAATCCAACCACACAGTCCCGGAGACACGCGCCTGCGCAAGCGCACTCTGGCTTGGAATTCTGAACGAACCATCTGACGGTTGACGCGAACAGCTGCCCATGATATACTCTACGCAAGAAAGGCAGGAAGGGAGCCCGATGCCGCCTTTGGTGTTGGTAGCCGCGTCCTGGGTTGCCGGTCTGATAGCAGCCCATCACTGGTTCGTGCCCCTTGGGGTGGAGCCGCTCTCATTGGCCGTGCTGAGCCTGATTCCTGTCTCTGCCATCCTGCTGTGGCCCCGTGACCGCCAGATCAGGTTAGCGGCTGTGTGCCTGCTGGCCCTCCTCCTGGCCTCCCTGCGCTATCAAAGCGCGCTACCCAAGCTCGATGATCCCAGCCACGTTTCGTACTACAACGACCGTGGCTGGGCAGAACTGCAGGGCGTAGTCACCGGATATCCGGACATCCGGGACTCTTGGGTTAACGTCAAGGTCGAGATGGAATGGATCAGAATCGGCGGAACACAGAACGCAGTGCAAGGCTCGGTGCTCATCCGAACGTCCCGCTACCCCGAGATTCGGTACGGCGACCGCCTCTCTATCTCTGGTCTGCTGGAAACACCACCCGAGTTTGATGATTTCTCGTACCGAGAGTACCTTTCGCGCAAGGGCATTTACTCGTACATCAACTATGCACGGGTCTCAAGGATCGCGTCTGGACAGGGAAGCCCATTCTGGGCAGCCCTCTACTCCATCAAGGACAGGGCCCGCGACGCGCTGGCCCGTCTCGTTCCTGACCCCGAGGCATCACTACTGCAGGGAATCCTGCTTGGCATACGCTCCGGCATCCCAGACGACCTCTATGAAGACTATAACACTACCGGCACGAGTCACATCATCGTCATCTCTGGCAGCAACATCACCTTCATCGCTGCGCTGTTTGCTCTCGCTTTCAGCCAGCTCCTGGGCCCGCGGCGGGCTTACTGGCTCACCATCACTGGCATCGCGCTGTACGTTCTCCTCGTCGGCGCCGATGCCGCAGTAGTCCGCGCTGGACTCATGGGAGGCCTCTACGTCACAGCCATCGCCCTGGGGCGGCGCGCATCCGCCTACGTTTCCCTGTTTGCCACAGTCCTTGTCCTCACCCTGATCACGCCCATGGCCCTATGGGACGCAGGATTTCAACTGAGCTTCGCAGCTACCCTGGGCCTGATCCTCTTTGCGCCGCCCATTCAGCGGCTGTTTGAGCAATGGCTGGGGCGGCTCGCCTCAGTGGATCGCACCCGGCAGGCCATGCGATTTCTTAATGAGGCTCTGGTCCTCACCCTGGCTGCCCAGATCCTGACCATCCCCCTGGTGATCTACCACTTTGGGCGACTGTCCTTGGTTGCCCCGTTGGCAAATCTACTCATCCTCCCAGTCCAACCACCTGTCATGAGCGTTGGTGGGGCCGCAGCCGTTGTCGGGATGGTCCCGTTCCTCGAACCAATCTCACAGGCCCTCGCCTGGGTTCCATGGCTCATGCTAGCCTACACGAACGCCGTCGTGCGTTGGTTGGCAGACCTGCCCTTTGCCTCGCTCGAGATCGATCGTGCCAGCGCAGGCTGGGTAGTCATCATCTACGCAGCCGTCCTGATCGCCATCTGGACATGGAGTAGACATCGCCAGACGGCTGTTAGAGTTTGGGATGCGTTGGCATCCCGCAAGTCGAACCTACTGCTCCTCAGCGGCCCGGCAGTCCTCGCCATCCTATCCTGGGTCGCCCTTTTGCAGCTACCAGATGGCAAACTACACGTCGCGTTTCTGGACGTAGGCCAAGGGGATTCGGTGCTAATCACCTCACCGAGTGGACAGCAGGTCCTCGTCGACGGTGGTCCGAGCCCCTCAGTGCTGACCTCAGCCCTGGGCAAGCAGATGCCGTTCTGGGACCGCTCCCTTGACATGTTGATCATGACCCACCCAGATGCAGATCACATCTCAGGCCTGGTTGAAGTGCTAGACCGGTATACGGTGGACGGATGGATGGACAATGGGCGATCCGAAGACGATGCTACCTACGCTGAGTGCATGGCGCGTCTGGAAGCTTCAGGCGTGCCCAAGCATGCCGTGTATGCTGGTGATCGTCTGGAGTTGGGCGGAGGTATCCTGCTGGAAGTATTGCACCCGCCGCCGCGGTTGATGACTGGCACGGAAGCAGATGGAAACAATAACTCCCTCGTGCTTCGGCTGACTTGGGGCCAGGCCGAGTTTCTCCTCACGGGGGATATCGGCATCGAGGCGGAGCAACTGCTAATTCATTCAACTCGGACGCTTTCGGCCGACCTTCTGAAGGTAGCCCATCACGGAAGTGGCGGCTCATCGGGCAGCGAGTTCTTGTCAGCAGTCGCACCTGCCTACGCTGTCATCTCGGTGGGCGCGGACAACCGCTTCGGACATCCAGATGGCGATGTTCTGGAGCGGCTTGCCGCCCAAGGGAATGTCACCGTGTTGCGGACGGACCAAGCAGGCACGATCGAATTCACTACGGACGGCCAGCGACTGTGGGTAAGTACTGAGCGCTAGCCCGCCACAAAGAAGCAACAGCGGAAATCCAGGATTGCAGGGTCCGCAAGTGAGGACCCGGCCTCACTGTCTCAGGTCGTCCACTGATCGTGGACAATCCCCACCAGGTACCAGATCCCATCCTCTTCTTCAAAGACCAGCCGCAGGCTCCGCCAATCCATGCCCGCATACTCTGGGTCGAAACCCTCAAAGTGATACTCGACCATCACGCCGTCGGGATAGGCGCTGGCGATATTGTCGATCGAGTTCCCCTGTCCCACCCGCTCGTTGAAGCCAACCACGTCGGGTCGCGCGAAATCCACGTCGTACACAAACTCTTCGTAATATTGGCGGAAGGTCAGCTCGATCGGCATCCCTGAACCATCGTATGTGCCCCAATGATAGACCGTGGGATCGGCCATCAGCGACTTGAGCTCGTCGGCACTGAAGACAACGTCGCCATCGTCGCCGGCCTGGACAGTGGCATAGGGCGAGAAGCGGACGCCCTTATCGGGGTGAACGAAGCTGGACAGCTCCTCTAGATCGCCATCCTTAAGAGCCATGATCGCCTCGGAAGCACGGGCCGCCACCTGCTCATTTCCATAGCCCACCTGGCGAGCCAGGAAGCCGCTATTGGCCCAGCCGCTGACGTCTTGATACTCCACCGGCACCCACCACGACTCCGCAACCTGCTGCCCGCCCGCAAACACGGCGACCTCCACACCATAGTACGGAATCGTGCCAACCACGGCATGTTCGACACCGGGCCCAGAGCGGACATTCAGCACGTCATTGCTGCGGACGTTCACCACTGCGAATTGCCCCAGGTTGGGTCCAACCGGTGGCGGCAAAGCCGTTGCGGTAGACTGCGGTGCCTGCGTCCCAGCAGGGGGCGGTGACGCGCTAGGAAGTGAAGTCGCCGTGGGAGCAGGTAACGGCGTATCGGTGAGCATGACTGCTGCCGTCGGCGCCGGCGTGGGGGCACCAGCTGTGAGCGTCGCCGCTGCTGCCTCCATGACTGCCACCTGGGTCGCCACCAGGTCAGGCGCGGGCGTTGCTGTGGAACCGCAGCCCGTCACAAGGCACAGGAACAGGATTAGAATCGGCGGAACGATCTTTTTCATGTGCCATCCTCCTTAGCACACATGGGTGAGACTCTGCAGGATACCATGTGCGATTCCTGAACCACAAACAGGAATGATAACGCAAGAGCCATCTGTCTTCTATCTTATAGCCAAAACGTTCAGATGGCAAGTTGCTGCAGGAGCAACATAGCAGTCAGGTCGGCGATACTGGACGTGCCGAAGTAGTTCCACGCCAGTGGTTCACTGTGTGAATGCGGCCTGCAGCGGCGGCCTCCATCTTATCCCGCAGAGATTCTCAGCGCACCATCGATGGATATAGACCCAGGGGGCGAGTGGCATACACTCCAAAATACTACCTGCGGACTAGTGTCAACTGGGCAAGATCGTGGTAAACTAGGCTCGAGCCTGAGCAGCAACCCACCAATCTTCTGGCAGGTGCTATATCACAGAAGCATGCTGAATACGGAGCTGGATCCTACGAAAAGCCTTTCGCAGATGGAGGCGCCAATCTGCTCTGCCGACTTTGCCAGCAGCTATAGTGCAGGACGCAGAGACTTTACTGGAGCCAACCTGCGTAACATTGACCTAAGTGGCGCCAATCTGCACGGCGTCAGAATGATTGAGGCAGATCTGCGCCAGGCCGACTTGCGAGGCGCCAGCTTGAGCGGGCTTGCTCTGAGCAGGGCAACGCTTGCCGGAGCCAATCTGAGCAGCGCCCATCTATTCAGGACAGACTTGAGCGGAGCAGATCTACATGGTGCAAATCTGCGACGCGCTAATTTGAGCAAGGCCGACTTGACGGAGGCAAACCTGCGAAGCGCACATCTCACTGGTGCCAGCCTGTGTGAGGCATTCCTCTTTATGGCAGAGGCACAAGAAGCCATACTGCGCCAGGCCAACCTACGCGGCGCAGGTATGGGCTATATCAACATGAGTGACGCGAATCTACAAGGTGCCATCCTGGACGGAGCCGGCTTGGCAAGATCCAACCTTTCGCATGCGCACATGAACGGGGCCAGCTTGCGGCGGGCCAATCTCTATGGTGCCAACCTCACGGAAGCCCGGCTGGCTGGTGCAGACCTGACAGGGGCCAACCTTGACGGTGCCTGCCTGTCCAGGGCAGATCTGCGTGCAGCGACGCTCACTGGCGCAATCCTGACGACGGC
>P_1C_Sed_1_UnCtyDRAFT_1000096_pt1 | contig 14388 bp, 13 predicted proteins | sample Pon1CUnioCityCA_6_FD_11282 | JGI IMG/M metagenome (IMG submission 11282) | reverse complement strand
TGTCATGTAATCCGGTGTTTCGCAATAGGGGCAAACGCCAGGGGTGACTGCTTCACCCTTTTGATAGGCACGGTGACAACCCGGGGCATTACAATACCACCAGCTGTCATCTTTTGTTTCTTCAAATTGTTTTCTTACATCCGGGGCTCTTTCAGTCATTTTTCATCTCCTTTCATTAGAAAAACGGTTCATTTGGGCTTAATTACATCCCAAAAGCGCTTTCTATAATTAATTAATACTGGCTGAAGGGGAGAATCTCAAATATTTTTATTGAAAATTAAAACTGCTGAAAAAATGAATGGACTATGATGAAGTTAACCATACAGCAAATTTCTCAATCATTTCGGATGATAATCAGGGTATTACTGCTGTAGGCGTAATAGGATTCTGGCATCTCGCGGTTGAGTAAAAGGTAATCCCGCAAGTCGTAGGCAAAATCACTTTGGTCAACCAGGCGGTCAAATTCATCAATCTCAAAAAATGGCTGATAACGGGCTGCAAGGAAAGCGGCTCGAGTCATATCCAGTTTGATTTGCGGCCAATCATCTTTTGGAATAAGTACGGGATGATCAGCCAGTAAGATGATCTCATCCGGAAGTGTTGGCAGCAATGTTTGGAAATCCTTTATGAACCACAAAGGATAATCTGACTCCCGTAATTCATAATCCCGGTTTGAATCTCTATGAACGATGTAGGGGTCAAATCGCTGCCAGGATTCTCGCACCTGAACCGGGCATAGGCGGTCCCTCCAGCCGGGATATTTTCAATGGGCACATCCGCACCGGGTGTGCCGCCGATGACCAACTGCATCGGTAATAACTCCCCATTGAAATCATGTGCCACATTCAGGTAATAAACGGTGATGATTTCATCCAAAAAGGTGAAATTACGCTGGTGAATCCCACGATCCAACAGTTGAAAACTCAAGAATCCCCACAAATCATTGACTTGATCCAGGCGGTCGAAACCAATCCTTGTCACATGGGCGTAAGACCAATCTACAATTCTGCCGTTGACGTCAATATAGGGAAATAACACTGCTGGACGGGGCTCTGGCTGTGTAGGGGTAGGTGTGGGCGTCAATGTTGGGAAAGGTGTCAGGGTGATGGTCGGTGTGTTTGAAGGACGAGGGGTGATGGTATTGGCAGGCGTTGTGGTTTGAGTTGCTGTGGGGGTATGGGTGATGGTGGGTGTGTGGGTTTGTGTATGGGTTGGGGTGATTGTTGCTGAGACGGTTGGTGTGGGTGATGAATTTGTTCCACACGCTGGCAAAAGAAGCAAAGTTATGGTTAAGACTAATGAGAGGGTTGCGATTTTTACAGGCGTCAGGGACATATCATCTTTTCAGGTTTGAATAATATTAACGTGAACGGGTAATGACGGCAGCGCCATAACCGACCACGGAAGAATGGTCACCAGTTCCCGCTGCGGAGGTGCTGTAACTGAGTCGGGTGACTTTATCCGCCCCCAGTGATTGACAGGCCCATAATATCGCTGCCATCGGTGCTAAACCGCATGCCTCTCCAGCGCCGCTATCTCTGAGATCAAATAACTTTTCAGGTGAAAAATTATCCACAGCCTGAAGCACCCGGTGATCCAACTTATTGGCAAGGGATTCGGGATGAAAATGGGAAAGGTCGCTGCTGGCCACCATCAAAAACGATTTCCCATCAAGGATTTCTGCCAGGATTTTACCAAGACCTTTGGAAAATCTTTTTGTTTGTTCCCGAAGCATAAGGGGAACCAACTTAAACTCACCAGCGATTGCCTGCTGCAAAAAGGGCAATTCGATTTCCAGTGAGTGTTCCTGGTCATTTCGTATTCTGGTTAATCCAATACCGAAATTCTCCTTAAGGGAATTGTCAATTTCATTGAGCATATCCTTTGCAAGGGGGATTGTCCCAAGGGGTGTTTGATAGGCATCGTGCCCGCTGGTCAGAATCGGTTGAGAATGATATTGATGCAGGGGGGAAAGAACCACTATATATTCATAGGCGTGACCTTTTACAGCTTTGAAGGCGTGTCCTGCTACCGGTCCCGAATACCGATAGCCGGCATGCGGTGCAATCACCCCCAAAACATCACCAGAGAGATCAGGGATGCTGGCGTTATCAATATACCTGTCCACAGTTGCTCGTAATTGTGCCGGGTTGCTGGTGTACCAGGTGCCTGCAATTGGGGAGGGCCGAATATCTGAGATTTTTTCCATCATGTTAAAATTTTAGCATAGACTCAGGTTGTTTTCTATAGCAGAGAGAAAGATGTCTTTAAATTTTGACATTGTGTGTAAATATATACCGGGCTATTTGACAGCTGAATACTGATTTTATTATGCCTGAAATGGAATTATTGGTGTTGATAAAATGTTGGATTTCATTTATGATAGATTCGGGAGCGCTCTCAAAATTAAAATAAATGGAACGAAGAGAAAATATATTTTTGCAGGGTGATTGGATTAATCTGATTTTTGTGGAGGCAAATAAATAGATGCAGTACGGATATTTTGATGATTCTAATCGTGAGTATGTGATCAATCAGCCAGATACCCCACTTCCCTGGATTAATTACCTGGGTTCAGAGGATTATTTTGGCATTATCTCTAATTTGGCAGGTGGATATTCCTTTTACCAGGATGCGCGCCTTCGCCGGATAACCCGCTACCGATATAACAACGTACCAAGGGATATGGGAGGGAGATATATTTATCTTCGGGATAATGAGGATGGGGAATACTGGTCGCCCACCTGGATGCCAACACAAAAACAAATTAAGGATTATTCCTGCAGACATGGGATGGGGTATACCATCATAGGTTCAGAATATCACGGCATTCGGGCTGATATCCGCTATTTCGTCCCNCAGGGNGAAAATCTGGAAATTTGGGATCTGACCCTGAAAAACCTGACAGAGNATCAGAAAACACTCTCAGCATTTTCAAGCGTGGAATTTTGTTTGTGGGATGCGCAGGATGATTCCACAAATTTTCAGCGAAATTTNAANATTGGCGAAGTTGAAGTCGAAGATTCTGTGATTTATCATAAAACAGANTATCGNGAGAGANGGAATCATTTTGCTTATTTTGCCTGTTCCGAGTCTTTGGTCGGTTTTGAAACGCAGCGAGAGGCTTTTTTGGGTTCCTATCGTGGCTTCCAGAACCCGCTGGCGGTTGAACGGGACAGCACCAGCAGCACCATCACTGTGGGTTGGTCTCCTGTTGGGGTGCATCATCTGCGTTTATCCTTAGAACCCGGTGAAACCAAAAGGATTATTTTCCTTCTTGGTTATTTTGAGAATCCAGTTGATGAAAAATTTTCTCCTCCCGGNACCCAGAGGATCAACAAGAAGCTGGTTACCCCGATTATTCAGAAATATCTCGACCCCCAAAATGTGGATCAAGCATTCCAGGATTTGAAGGATAAGTGGGACGCGCTGCAGCGTGTGTTCCAGGTGGAAACACCTGATGACGATGTCAACCGGATGGTGAATATCTGGAATGCCTATCAGTGCATGATCACCTTCAACCTCTCACGCTCAGCGTCGTATTTTGAGTCCGGGATCGGGCGCGGGATGGGCTTCAGGGATTCAAACCAGGACCTGCTGGGTTTTGTGCATATGATCCCCCAAAGAGCACGAGAAAGAATATTGGACCTGGCGGCAACCCAACTTGAAAGCGGCGGTGCTTATCATCAGTACCAGCCCCTCACCAAGCGGGGTAATGATGCCGTTGGTGGTGACTTCAATGATGACCCCCTGTGGTTGGTATTGAGCGTTGCTGCTTACTTGAAAGAAACGGGGGATTGGCGCATTCTCGAAGAAAAAGTGCCTTTTGAAAACAAGCCTGGCACAGAATCCAGCCTGCTNCATCACCTTGAGCGAAGCATCCAATACACCCTGGATAATATCGGCCCCCATGGTTTACCCTTGATTGGTCGTGCCGATTGGAATGACTGCCTGAACCTCAACACTTTTTCCAGCACCCCCGGTCAATCCTTTCAGACCACGACAACCCAGGACGGTAAGGTGGCGGAATCCCTTGTGATTGCTGCCTTGTTCATTATTGCTGCAGAGGAGATGCACGCCATAAACGTGCACCTGGGGAATAAGGAAGATGCTGCTCATTATCAAAAACACGCTAAAGATATGGTAGAAGTGATCAATAAAAACGGCTGGGATGGGAGCTGGTTCTTACGGGCTTATGACCATTTTGGGAATAAGATCGGGTCCAAAATCTGTGAGGATGGCAAGATCTTTATTGAATCCCAGGGGCTGTGCACCATGGCTGGCGTTGGGTTAGCGGATAACAAAGCACAGCAAGCGCTTGATGCCGTAAGCAAACACCTGGCGACAGAACACGGGATTGTCCTTTTAGACCCCCCTTACCATGAATATCACCTCCGGTTGGGAGAAATTTCTTCTTACCCGCCGGGATACAAAGAAAATGGGAGTGTCTTCTGTCATACCAATCCCTGGATTATGATTGCTGAAGCGATGGTTGGCAGAGGCGACCGCGCAATGGATTACTACCTGCGGATCAACCCCTCCAAGCGTGAACCGATCAGCGAAGTTCATCGCTGCGAGCCCTATGTTTATGCCCAAACCATTGCAGGTAAAGCCGCAGACCGCTTTGGTGAGGCGAAGAACTCCTGGCTGACCGGTACAGCAGCCTGGAACTTTGTTGCCATCAGCCAGTGGATCCTGGGAGTCCGCCCGGATTTTGATGGATTGCGGATCAAGCCGGTTATTCCTGAAGAATGGAAGGGTTTTAAAGTAACCCGGCAATTCCGCGGNACCCGATATGATATTGAAATCACACGCCAGGGGAAGGGGAATGATGTGACGCTGGTTGTGGATGGTAAAAAGATGGACGGGACCATTATCCCACCAGAAGGTAAGGATCAGGTAACCGTGCAAGCTTTGATTGGATAGAGACTTGCTTAATATTGCTGGAAACACATATTTAATAAAACCGCCCCCGGCTTGATAGGCTTGGTGACCCCACAAAATGATAAAGCAATCTTTGAAGTGAAATTAAATCTCGCCTTTTTTGCCCGCCAACTCAAAACCGGGGATGCGGGCTCGGCGTTCCAATAATTTTAACAGGGCATTTAGCGCAAAAACCATTGCCAGGTAAACAACAGCCACTGCCAGATAGCTGCCGATGGGATTGTAGGTTTGGGTGGCGGCTCTTTTTGCCTTTGCCATCAGGTCCTGAACAGCGATCAGAAACACAACACCGGTGGATTTTAGCAGCAAAATGGGCTCATTGGACCAGGAGGGGATGGCTAGGCGAAGTGCCTGGGGCAGGATGATGTGGATAATCGTCTGCCATCGTGAGAGTCCAACCGCCCTGCCGGCAGTCATTTGGGTATTTCCAATAGCAAGGATAGCCCCGCGCAGGTATTCTGCCTGGTATGCAGCGCTGTTCAATCCCAAAGCAAGGTAGGCGGAGACGGATTGTGAGAGGGTGATACCAAGGGAGGGTAACCCATAATAGATCAGAAAGAGCTGCACAAGCAGGGGGGTGCCCCGAAAGAGCTCGATGTAACCAGTGGCAAACCACCGCAAGGGTTTAGATCCATACGCTCTGGAAAGCGCTAATCCCAACCCTAACACAAATCCCATGACCAAACCGATGGCTGTCAACTCCAGGGTGACCATTGCACCTACCAGGAAATCATCGAAAAAACGAACTAAAAGATTGAACCAGTCGGCCATCTAAGCTTCCTCTTCCTTTTTGCCGTACAGTTCTGTGATTTTCCACAAAAATTCCCGGGTCCGTGGGAACTTTGGCCGGTAAAACAGGTCGTCCGGTGAGCCCTGTTCAACAATGCTCCCTTTTTCCATGAACACAATCCGATCAGCGACCTCACGGGCAAAACCCATTTCGTGGGTGACCACGACCATGGTCATCCCTGCCAATGAAAGCTTGCGCATCACCTCAAGGACCTCGCCGATTAATTCGGGGTCCAGTGCCGAGGTAGGCTCGTCAAAAAGCATAATACGGGGATCCATCGCCAAAGCCCTTGCAATTGCCACGCGCTGCTGCTGTCCGCCGGAAAGCTGCCCAGGGTAATGATGCGCTCTATCGGATAACCCGACCCTTTCAAGTTCTTGAAAGGCTTTGGTTTCAGCAGCTGCTTTATCCATTTTTTTCACTTTGACAAGGCCAAGTTTAACATTGTTCAATGCGGTCAGGTGATTGAATAAGAGAAAATTTTGGAAAACCATCCCAATATGCTGCCTGACGTTATCTTCGTCAACGTCCGCTGCTGTGATTTCCAAATCGTCCAGCCAGATTTGACCGCCATTTGGTTTTGTGAGCAGGTTGATGCATCGGAGAAGAGTGCTTTTCCCTGTGCCGCTTGGACCAATGATGACGATCGTATCTCCTTCGTCAACGGTCAGATCGATTCCCTCAAAAATGACATTATCCCCATAGATCTTTGTGAGATTTTTAATTGTTAAAATATGGTTTGCCATTAATATCTCCAAGGATTAAGGATTGGCAGGAATACGAAGCCTTTTTTCAAGACGTCCGAGCAAGGTGTTGGTAATCAGGACAAGAACAAAATAAATGAAGGCTGCGGTGGTATAGGCAAGGAAGGGCTGTTGGGTGCTGGCGCTGATCAACTGTGCACGCCGCAATATCTCAGGCACACCCAAAGCATATACCAGGGATGAATCTTTGATCACAATTGCGGCCTCATTGGACCAGGGTGGGATTGCCAGTCGTAAGGTTTGGGGGAGGATAATATATCGAATGGCTTGCATTCGGCTCATCCCGATCGCCAGGGCAGCGATCATTTGTCCCCCGCTGACCGAGAGAATTGCGCCACGGATGATCTCCATCTGGTAGGCACTGCTGATGATCCCAAGAGAGATTGATCCTGCCCAAAAGGGCGTCAGGTTGATACTTCCGGACATAATGAAATAAAGGATAAATAAAAGCACAATTGGTGGAATGCCGCGCATAATTGTGCTGTAAAAGTTCATAATCCTTGCGGCTATTTTCCCACCATAAACATAGATGATTGCGAAGATAATTCCCAGGATAAGTCCTGAAGGTAGGGCAATGATTGTGACGCCCAGCGTATATGCGGTGCCCGAAGCGATATATTGGATGAATCTGCTCAAATCCAATTTCAAATCCCTTCTAATTTGTTAAAGGTACATCTGTTGTTGAGAAGAAAAATCAGATGAGCGGCCAGAATGGTTCCAACCGCTCATCATTTTTTGTTAATTTAACTTAGTCGCTAAAATATTTGACAGCCAGGGCATCAATGAAACCCTCTTCTTGCAGGTCACTGATGATGGCGTTTATCTCTTCTTGAATGGCGGCATCGCCTTCTGGCAAAACGATGTTTATTGGGCCGGTATAGAGCATGTCCTCAAAAACAATTTTGAACCCGCCAAACTGACCCATCAGTGATTGCGCAGGTACCGAATCCGCAACAAGGACGTCAATTCGACCCGCTTGCAGGTCTAGTGCTGCCTGGTCAACACGTTCGTAGCGTGAAAGATTGCCTTCTTCCATCAACCCTGCATCGATAAGCTCGGTGGTTACCCAGTCATCCTGGACTGTTCCAGATTGGACACCGATGATGTAATCTGCGACATCCTCTGGATTGGTGATGGTGGCGGCAAAATCTTCAACAACAAGGAATGCGTCTTCCGAAGTGTAATAGGCATCCGAGAAGTCCACCTTCTCATCTCGTTCTTCAGTGTAATTGAAACAGGAGATGGACATATCAATTTTTCCTTCCTGTACAGCGGCAATCAAACTGTCAAAAGGCATATCTGTCCATTCCAGATCAACACCCATACGATTGGCAATCTCTTCCATAAGTTCGATATCAAATCCAGTGTAAGCACCTGATTCGTCTACATACTCGTATGGAGGATAATCTGCAGAAGTACCCACAACCACAACGCCCGATTCCTCAATTTTGTTGAGGACTGAATCGGTTTCTTGTTGTGCGCAGCCTGCAAGGGCACCTATCAACAAGACCAGAGCGATCAGCAAGACATAAACCTTCTTCATTTTGTATTCTCCTTCTATAAATGTTTATGGTAACAAAGTTAATCTGTGTCCATTATAAACCATAATTTTGGCAGATATATTTCTTTTTGAAGGAAATCAAATTTTATGATGCTTTGATTTAATGACATATCTTTTATTACCTGATAAGTCATGGAAGGACTGTTACCCAAGACAAAAGAATTTGGTTTTCAATGAATATTTTTCCTGAATATTTTTTGGGAAATTTATTTGAGATATATAATTGTTTTAATAAGTCACAGAATTGATTGAAAGAGGTTTTCATGACAACATATGGATATTTTGATGATGTCAAGTGTGAATACGTGGTCACCAATCCACAAACGCCGGTTAAATGGATCAATTATATTGGCTCGTTGGCGTTTGGTGGATTTGTAGACCAAACTGGTGGGATGCTGATCTGCAGGCAGGATCCTGCTTTGAACCGGATCACCAAGTATCTCACCCAGGATCCCCCCGCCGAGTTCAGGGCATCCACGATTTATTTGCGGACCCTGGATGATCGGGGCGGATATGATGTTATCTCACCTTTTTATGTGCCCACACTGACACCCCATGAACGTTATGAGTGTCATGTTGGTCTTGGCTATTCTAAAATACTCTCTGAACTAAAAGGTTTGCGCAGCGAGGTAAAAATATTTGTCCCCGGCGGAGAACATGTGGTCCTTCAACAAATCACCATTACCAACCTGAGGGATAAGCCTGTAAAAGTGGACCTTGTCCCGGTGGTGGAATTTACCCACCCGGATGCACTCAAACAGCTGACCAATGCTGATTGGGTCCCCCAAACGATGCAATCCTTCCTGTACCAGGAAGATGGCGGAATGAAGATCCTCAGCCAATGTCCTTTCATGACCAAGGGATTTCGACGGAATTATTTTACAGCAAGCATCCCGGTTTCATCATTTGAGACAGATCGAAGTCGATTTCTAGGCGATAACGGCTACGGCAACTGGATTTCACCGAAAAGTTTACAAGATGAAGAGCTTAACAATACCCTGGCACTGCGGGGAGATAACATTGCTGCCTTAATGCTTCATTTAGGGGACATTCCTGCGGGAGAAAGCCGGGAGGTTATTGTCTTGCTGGGTCAGGCTGCTGATATTGAGGCAGCATTGCCAGCCATCCAGCGTTTTCGGAATCCCAGTCAAGTGGAGGAAGCTTTTAAAGAACTCAATAATTACTGGGTGTCCGTGCTCGATGCTGCACAAGTTCAAACACCTGATGAAGACATGAACCGAATGCTCAACATTCATAACCCGCGGCAGTGTGTTATCACCATGAATTGGTCCAGGTACCTCTCACTGTATCAGCTCGGTTTTGGTGCAAGAGGGATGGGTTTTCGTGACAGCTCACAGGATGTGATGGGCGCGCTTGTTGGACTGCCCGGGGATGCAAAAGCGCTTCTTCTCAAACTCTTCAGGGTCCAAAAGCGGGATGGGTCAGCCATGCACCAGTTCAATCCCCTGACCATGATCGCCAACATGGGAGATTCAGCAGCCGAGGAGGACCGTCCTAAGTTTTACAGTGATGATCACTTGTGGGGGGTGTTGGCTGCTGTGGAATATATCAAAGAAACCGGCGATTTTAGTCTTCTCGATGAAGTGGTCCCATTTTATGAGAAAGATCGGAATGAAATTCCCCTAGAAGAGGCTCCCCTTTGGGAGCACCTAGCCCGGGCGGTTGAATTCACCCATGACCATACCGGTCAGCATGGGCTGCCATTACTGGGTTTTGCGGATTGGAACGATACCGTCAATTTGCCTGAGGGGGCGGAATCCCTCTTTACGGCCCATCTCTACGGTTGGGCGATAAAGGAATTACTTGATTTGGCAGAAATTTTAGGTGATGCAGCGCTGGTAGAAAAATTTGAAGAGTATTACCAGGAAATGCGTGATGTGGTTAACACAATTGCCTGGGATGGTAACTGGTATGTGCGTTATTTTGACCACCATGGGAATCCCCTGGGCTCTCATACCAACGACCATGGCCAAATCTTCACCAATGCCCAATCCTGGGCGGTGCTCTCAGGGTTTGCCCCACCAGAACGAGCTGAAGCTGCTTTGGAGGCTGTTTATGAACACTTGAACACCAGCAAGGGCATCAAACTCAGCACCCCTGGTTATGACGGGTTTGACCCGGAAAAAGGCGGCGTGACCACCTATCCTCCCGGTGCTAAGGAAAATGGCGGCATCTTTTTGCATGCCAATCCCTGGGTGATGATCGCGGAGACAAAGCTGGGCAATGGTGATAGGGCTTACGGCTATTATCGCCAGATCAACCCGGCTGGAAAGAATGACATGATCGATGAATTTGAATGCGAGCCTTATGTTTACCCGCAGAATATCCTTGGGGATGAGCACCCACTGTTCGGTTTAGCTCGTAATTCCTGGCTGACAGGAACGGCTTCATGGACCTATCAGGCGGGTTTGAAGTATATCCTGGGGATTCGTCCGGAATATGAAGGCTTGCGAATTGATCCCTGTATCCCTGCAAATTGGGAGGGTTTCTCCGTGTTCCGAAAGTTCAGAGGCGCAGCATACAAACTCCAGGTCAGCAACCCGGAAGGGATTTGTAAGGGCGTCAGGTCCATAACGGTAGACGGTGAACCCATAGAGGGCACATTGCTCCCAGTCTTTGATGGAGGTGTTCATGAAGTGGTTGTTGTGATGGGTAAGCTGATTTAGTTTAATTTGTTTGATTGTTTGAAAGGGTAAAGTTCAATCAATCAAGAAGTGATGCATAGAAAAACCTCAAACACACAAATAAACCCTGGAGTGAGGGGCTTTAGCCCGAGAGGAATATGAATACATGAATATTTCTGTAATCCATACAAAACTTATATAATCGAATTTAGAGAAGATAGATCTTGAGTGTCATGCAACAATGTCGGCCTAAAGGCCTCACTCCAAAAATATTTTGCACTTCCAAAAAATTCTTTAATTTTATGTGTTGAGAAAAAGGATTAATTTGATATCCACTTAATTCAAGAAATTCCAGGGATTTACTCGTCCATATTCATCGCTGCGCATTTCAAAGTGCAGGTGGGGGCCGGTCGATTTCCCGGTGCTACCCATCAGGCCGATGGTTTCACCCTGGATCACTTCCTGGCCGCAAGAGACATTGACTGAATTGAGGTGGGCATATAGCGTTTGCCAGCCTGAGCCGTGGTCAATGACAACCATCTCACCGTAGCCATAATCATTCCATCCGGCATAAACCACCACACCATGATCGGCAGCAAAAATTGGATTACCCGTCTGACCAGCAATGTCGATACCGAAATGGTTTGTTTCGGGACTGAAGTCAAACCCTGAAAGATAGCGCTCTGAGGTAGGCCACATGAAGACGAGGGATCCGCTGATCCCCTCATAACTTGAAGTGCAAGCACCGGGACCAAGGTGTTTGGCGGTGGCAGGTTCTTCGCGGCTGATCCGGGGTGTGCGCCAATCGGTATAGGTTCCCTGTCCACCGGGGACGACCAGCATTGTGTCCGGCGGAATCTTCGGATTTGCATAGTCCCCAATTTCTTCGGGATCGAGGTTATTGCCAGGCCAGTTGATAATATCCTCTGGTGTTACGCCGTAAAAGGATGCAACGCCGTTTAATCCCTCACCCGCACTCCACATGTGGTAAACACCATCAACAGGCAAAATATTCAATGTTTGTCCAGGCAGGATAAAATGTGGATCGTCCCCAAGGGTATAGCGGTTGCCCCAAAGGATTGTTTCCGGCTGGAGGTCAAATGTTTCTGCAATTGAAAAGATATTGTCTCCCGATTCAACGGTGTATTCCATTACTTCATATCGAGATTGACGGACTGCAAAAACGGTATGGAGGTTGGCTTTGCGTGCCACACCAGCGGCATAACTGCCGCCGGCATTAAATAGGGGTGGGGAAACTGTGGGTGATGGCTGTGCAAGTATTTCAGCGCTGACCGCGCTGTAAGGGTCATTCTCAGCCTGAGTCACATCCAGATAAAAGGCGTCCATTACCCAAAGGACCAGGATCACAAGTAAAAGCGTTGTGATCAAGGTTCCAAATCGGAGGGCTGAATCACCCAGGCCAACGCCACGCAAGCCTTCCCAAAGCCGTTTAAGAAATGGTTCAGGATGGGGTATCGGTTCTGTTTTTTGGGGATCAGCATTGATAGGAGTTGTTTCTTCCTGCCGCAGCCATGGATTTTGTTTTTCCTTCATAATTGACTCTGGGTTTAGTTTAGCACGAAATGATCTTTAAGGCGAATCATTCAATCCATTTTCGGTAAAATAACGTATTAAGATCAAAATAATTGAAAAAATAATTGTAATAAATTGAGATAGAATTAGTCAGGGTTCATCAAAAAACAAGATGGTCATCCGATTAAATGACCATCTTGTTTGGTTTACATCTATTCACCCACTTTAAAGAAGATTAAGAGCCGTTCCTATTATTCTCAAATTGCGACAGCTGTTCTGACAGATTTGAAATCCGTTTTTCGAGCTCCTGCTGCCGATAGCTGACTGTTACATCCGCCTGGGTGCGTTCGATAATGCTTCGAGCAATGTCTGTTCGCCGGCGAAGACCATAAGTTAGGGCATCCGGGAAATCCATGGTGACCAATTGTGCATAGATGTCATCCATCACTTCCAGCAGGCGTTCCACCTCCTGAGAATGTCCTTCTCGCATGATGTCCATGATCCGGCGGCGGAGTTCACCCACAACCTCTGACATGCCGTTGAGGTAGGTGGCATATTCCACATTAAGATCTTCTGGTGAAGGCCAATGTTCGTTCAATATCGTTGCGACGGTCAGGTGGGCTTCACAATATTCTTTGAAGGCATCCTGGGCATAACCTGAAAAATACAGGTCAGGATCCTGGGATAATCCCTCGCGCAAATCTGTGGCTAAGGAATCTGCCTGGTCAAGAAACTCATATGCCAGCTTTGTATCCTCTCGATGGATGGCGCGGATTGCGCGGGCAGAATAGCGGATAAGGTTACGACTTTGGGAAAGTGCCTCATCCCGGATCTTATTTTGCCGTTCGAAAGATTCCCTGATGCGATCCGACAGGGATTCAAAGTCGATTGACATCAGTCTCCCTCCGGGTTGATATTTGGCCGGAAAAGATCGTCTGCCAGGGATTGTTTGCCGGGCAGGGTAATCTCACCAAACTTGCTTTCATAACGCTTAATATTTTCAGCCATAGCATGGAGGAAAAGCTTCATAGCCGTGGGGGACATCACCAGGCGAGAATCAACTTTCGGATTTGCAACACCCGGCAGCAGCAGAGAAAAATCCATGACGAATTCTGAGGCAGTATGAGATATCCTGACGAAATTGGTATATTGTGATTCCAGGTCTTCCGGCAGGTTTAAATCAGGTATTGATTTTTTTTGCATAGTGTCTCCAGTCTAGAAGGGGATTTCATCCTCCTCGGGGCCTTCCCCCGCATCTCCAAAGTCTTCCTGATAACCGCCAGAATCACCGCGGCCGCTTGGGAGGAATTTAACCTGCAAGGCATTGATTTCATAGGAAGCACCAGGTGTCCCATCATTACGGGTATAAACCCGTGGATTGCCTGTTTGGGGATCTGGCCGCAGTCGACCTACGACGAGGACCGGACGTCCCTTGCTGAGGTATTGGTTGCATGCTTCTGCCTGGGCGCCCCAGACTGAAACACGGAACCAGGTTGTTTCGTCCACTTTTTGGCCAGCATTTGTGGTGTAGGAACGCGAGGTTGCAACCGAAAAACTGGTCACAGCCTGCCCGCTAGGGGTGAATCGCATTTCGGGGTCTCTCCCCAGGTAACCGACGATTGTGATTTGTTGATACATGTTTGTTTCCTTTACTGTGATGGAATGGACAACTTCTATTTTACATCATTCTTAATTTATTTTCCGTACCAATCTTTACCATACCACAATAGATACTGCGAAATATGTTCTGCCCAATAGGTTTCTGAATGTCCTTTATTGAAAAGATACCATTCATGGGGGATACCGTTCTGATCAAGCTGCTCAGCAAAGGATTGGGCTGACTCCCATTCCGGGTCATCCCGTCCGATATCAAGTAAAAAAGCTGGAAAGTTTTCTTGAGGGATTTGTGTCAGCCAGGTTTGGAGACGGCTGAAATCAGCTTTAAATAAGGGCAAGCTGTGGGCACCTACTTTGCCAAACAATTCATGATTCTCAAACCCAATTCTCACTGCCCAGGCAGCGCCTCTTGAAAGGCCGCCTATCGCCCGAGAGCTTCTGTATCCCAGGGTGCGAAAATTTTTTTCAACATGGGGTAGAAGTTCGCTTACCAATACTTCATCATAAATGGAAAGTTCTGGCGGATCAAAACGG
>P_1C_Sed_1_UnCtyDRAFT_1000094_pt1 | contig 14685 bp, 17 predicted proteins | sample Pon1CUnioCityCA_6_FD_11282 | JGI IMG/M metagenome (IMG submission 11282) | reverse complement strand
CAGGATGCCCACCTCCTCCAAGGCGACGATCTCGTCGGTCCAGCCCAAGCCGCGCCCGCCATACTCCTTAGGGAAACGCAAGCCCAGCAGGTTGCACTGGGCCGCCTCTTCGACGTACTCGCGGGGATAGCGCACCCGGTCGGCGTCCATGTCCAGGATGAGCTGCCGGGGCACTCCCTTGACAAAGGCGCGCATCTCGTCGCGCAGTGCTTTCTGCTCTGGGGTCAGGATGGCATCGAACATGTCCCGAAGGCTCCTTTCTCCGCCTGCTCAACGACCTGTCTGTCGGCAGCGGACTATCAAAGGCCGTGACACAGTTGCATTATACTCTGACTGCCAGGCAGCAGCAAATGGGATGGTTGGCAAACTGGTCTAGCTCCTGAAAGCTTCTGTACGTTTCTGGACGATCCCCCCCAGACATGCTACACTCCCCGCATCTTCTATTGTCTGTAGGTAGCTCGATGCATGCAGCGGAACAGCCAGCGACAGACGGAAAGCAGCAAAGACCTGGGGTCGTCCTCGGTTTACGCGGGTCCGGATACTAGCATCGTGTTTTATGACTCCTTGTTTCCCGCCACCCGCTTCTCAGCAAAGCCCAGACCCCGCAGAGTGATCAGCACCANTGCTGTGATGCCCACCGACAACAGGATCTGCGAAAGCGCCACGCANCCCCCGACTGCGGCGGCGACCAGTAAGGTGGCCGCCGTGGTGAGCCCTTCCACTTGACCTCCGGCTCTACTGCGGATGATCGTNCCCGCTCCCAAAAAGCTAACACCGGTGATCACAGCCTCCATGATGCGGATGGGATCCGCCTGCACTGCCTGTCCACCCAACTCCAGTTGATATTGGCTGGTCACCACATTGCCAAGCGATACGAGCAGCGCGGCAGCGCCCGCAACGAGCATGTGTGTGCGCAAGCCCGCTGGCTTGTCTTTGAATTCGCGTTCGAGCCCGATGATCGCGCCCAGCATCATTGCTACAGCGACGTAGGCGAGAATCTCAAACTCGGTTCCATGAGAATTAAAGAACTCCAAGTTACATACCTCCTCACGGGCAGACGGCGATGCGACAGCTCCCTGTTAGAAAGAACGACACATAGATGGTAGCCAGGTCACCAGGCATTGCCTTCCGTCACAGTATAATTGCCCGAATTCCTGTCTCCGTCTCGATGTTGGCTGCCAGATTCTTTAGCTCCCTGAGAGCATAGACACTCTCATCGCCAGCCGGCTTGCCCAGCACGAGGAGATCAGCCTTGTGCTCGCGAACAGCCGCCTTGAGTTCTGCGCGCAGATGGCCGCAACGCAAGATGACGCCGGCTGCCAACCCCTGCGCCGCAGCTCGTTCCTGGGCCATTTGTAGCAAGAACTTGCCCATCCTCGTCATTTCGGCAGTAACTACTTCAGGGCGTACAGCACGCCTGGACCGTTTTAGGAAACGAATGTCCACCACAAACAGGAATGTGAGTTCGTGGCTGTGGTCTTTTGCCAGGGCGATGGCTGCGTCCTGGGTGCGGAAACTTGCTTGGCCACCTCGTGTCGCACAGAGAACCTTACCCATACCACCTTCCCCTCAGAATCGAATGAGCAGCCACAGAGTGCCTATCGCCACGGTGATTGCCATGGCTGGCAGCCCAACCTTGAGAAACCTGAGATAGCTAATGCGATAGCCGGCCTCTCCGCTGATGCCGGCGGTCACCAAGTTGGCCGAGGATCCGATCAGGGTCGTGTTGCCGCCCATGGCAGCACCAATGGACAACGCATAGAACAAGACCTGGTTTGACGCTCCTGGAATTGTGCTGGTCAGATAACCCACCACCGGCAGCATTGCTGCAGTGAACGGCACGTTGTCGATGATGCCAGACAGAACAGCAGCCGACCAGACCAGCACCAAGATGGCAGCGGTCAGGTTGCCGCTCACCAGGTTGCCGATGGCGTCCGCGATCATGCTGATCAGCCCCACCTCTGTGATGGCGCCGACGACCATGAACAGCGAGATGAAGAAGATCAAGGTCGTCCAATCTACCACGTTGAGCATTTCCTCAATATCTGCCCGGACCCATAGGAGAAGCGCTGCCGCGCCCACGATAGCGCTTACTGCCGGACTCAGGTGAATAGCCTCGCCCAAGACGAAGAACAGCAACATGACACCAAAGACGATTCCCGCCTTCCGAAGCTTCACGGGCTGCGTAATGCGTCCTCCCTCGCGTAGCCGTTCGAGCAGAGCCTCGGAGAGTCCCTCGTCATGCCGTAGAAGTTGCTTTCTGTATCGAAGCAGCACGTAAGCCACCAGTGCTGCGAGCGCCACCAACACGCCAGGCGTCAGATTGGTGAAAAAGCCGTTGAACGAAAGCCCGGCATAGGAACCGATGAGGATATTAGTGGGCGTGCCGATAAGAGTGGTGATGCCCCCGACGTTCGACGCCAAGACCTCCGGCAGCAGAAGGGCTAATGGGTTGATGCCCAGCGCGATTGCGATCTGGATCGTGATAGGCGTCATCAGCAGCATGGTAGTGACATTGTCCAAGAGGGCTGAGGCCACCGAAGTGATGGCCATGAGAACGATCACCAGCAGCCAGGGGCGGCCTCGGGATAGCCGGTAGGCTTGATAGGCCAGCCACTGGAAGATGCCGGTCTCTTCGATGACGCCGATCACAATCATCATACCCATGATCAAAAAGATCACGTCAAAGTGAACATGCCCCAGCGCGCCCTCAAAGTCAAAGATGAAGAATTCAGGGTAGACGGCTCCGCCCACGAGACTGGTGCCCAACACGACCGCGACGCCCAGCAGGGCAGCCATGGCACTGTGCAATAGCTCCAGGGCAATCAGGGCCAGCATGGCGACAAAGGTCAGGGTAGCCACCCAAAAGCCAGCCGTGATCTGTCGTTCTAGCTCCCAATCCGGCAAGCGGATTGATTCTCCGCGATTGAGCCGGCCGACCAGGGCGGCTGACATGTCCCATTTGCCAGATCCAAAGTGGGGGCGAGAGACCTCTACCGATAGCGTCTCGATGTCGCCAATCGCGTGGGAGGGCACCGCGAACACAAAGGTGCCATCAGGCTGGCTCTCAGCCGATGGCGGCGACTTGTCCTTGTCCACTGCACCTGCACCCTTCCCCTCCGGTCGAGCAGATACCATCCCCCCGTTGAGTACCAAATGGACCGCAGCGCCTCCAATCGGCTCGCCGTGGGAATCGAGCAGACGGCCGGTCAGACAAACTGGACCGCTGCCTGACACGGCATCTGTATCGTTTTGGCTCGGTGACACAGCCCGGACCGTGGCAAAGCGCACAATCGCTACAGCCAACACCGCTGCTGCAAGCACAATCGAGGCCCTGGCCGGGCCACGGAGCAGGGCTAAAACTCGCCTTAGCACGAAGGACGCTCCACCGTGCGAGTACAGACCCATTCGCCGCCGATCGAACCGTCTGTGTGCACGCTACGTCTCACTGTGTGCGACCGACCCGACCTGAATCGTGCGCAGGTCTCCCCCCAGATCCAGTTCTGCGAGAAACTGGTGGAACTCGTCCTGGTCAAAGACGCTGCGGTCTGATTCCGGTCGTGGATAGCCCAAGAACATGAGCTGGGCATCTGTTTCGGCTGCCAGTCAGCGCAGCTCCTGGCGCAAATCGCCTTCCCGCAGTACAGCGTCTGCATGGACCACCCCCCGCTGCTGCGCCCGCCGTTGCAGGGTTCTCAGGATGGATTCAGCCGTATCCTGGCTCTCTCGCCCTCCCCGGACGGCACCAATGATGTCCTGGATCCTGTCAGGATTCATTGCAGTTCTCCTTTGGTTGGTGTCATCGATTCGCGCAGTCCGGCTCAGTATCGCAGCACGGCAGCCAGGTACGTCTCTGCCGGCATCTGTTCGCGTTGAACGGCATAGACGGTTCCACCGTTCAGCAGAGTCTGCACCGCGGCTGTATCCAGCAGGTCGTTGTCGCCTGCTTCGGCATCCTGGTGCACGTCGACCTCGTTGGTTGCAGGATCGAATGTCCCCCACTGTTGGTGATCCAGGGTCACAAAGAGTGTGTCGACTCGCCCGTGGTGCGCAGCAGGAATGACCTTCTCTAGCTCGTCCGAGGCCCTATCTGTTTCCGCCAACTGCCTGAAGAGGGAGAGCGCTTCTTTGCGTTCCTCCGCGAAGCGAGGCTGGACAATGGCCCAAGCCTGACGGTGCAGTTCCTTTGCGCTCAGGTCATCGGGATTTCCCACCACTCCCTCATCTACCAGGGAGGCATAGCCATTGGCCTCCTGGTAGATCGGCAGCAGGTAATCTACGCCCGCCAGCACCAAGGGTGCCCGTTCACCAGCCAGTAGATCCTGCACGCCGGCATCCAGCTTTTGGAAATACCGCAGAATATTGTCCTTCTCATCGTCACTCGGCGCCCCTAGGCCGTAGAAGATGGCTTGACGGCTCCCTCTGCCCCCGGACGGACCGCTAGCCGTGTGGAACTGAAGCCGCTGCTCAGGGTCATCAAAGCGCAATGCATCGGCCAGGCTCTTGGGTGCATCCTCGAGATCCAGCTCGTCCACAGTATATCGGGTACCCTCAAGCAGCCGGACCTGATCCTGGCTGATTGCGAGGATGTAGAATCGTCCATCGCCGCTCAGTAGCTGCAGTAGCGGCTTGATGTGAAACCGGTCGGCGACGACAACCAACTCGTCAAAGTCCAGAGGCAGGCGATAGTGGCGTGCCATCTTGGACGAAGCAAAGATTGCCAGGCCGTCGCTCTGTTTCTGCCAGAAGAGGCTGTCCTCGACTAGCTTGAATGCCGGTTCAAGTAGCTTCGCAACCTCGGGTGTACGCAGTCCAGCAGCCTGCAAGCGTTCCTCCGCCTCCACGAGCAGGTTTTTCAGCCGGATGGGGCCCTGTTGGGTTTCCTGTCCTGTCCGGTGTGTAGGCATAAAGATGGAGACATGCCGCCCATCCCCTTCTTCGATCAGTTCTCTCAGGTTTTTTCTACCAATAATATCCATACACTACTCCTTTTGTCTAATATTCGCCAGTTTCTATATCTTTCTTGCCGTGATTTTTCACCGCCCTTTCCTGCAGAGGCGATTATGTGGACGGCGCTTGCCAGCAAACCCTATGCCGATCAAGGCTGTTTCCAGGTCTCACGGAGCCTTTCGCGTAGCTCTCGGACCTGGCGCTCTGCGGCGCCAAGTGCGCCCTTGAGAGCACCTTCGGCTGTTTCAGCTTTTTCTTTGGCAGCCACGTTGTCAGGCCGTTTGAAGACAACAACCGTCGCCTCGTAGTGATGCGGCGTAGTTACGCCAGTCAACTCTTCCAACGTCACCGATGCGCCTATGAGATCGTCATGGCCCTCGCTCAAGGCCAGCAAACGGTCATAGGCCTCAGCCCTCAGCGCATCGTCAGGGTCGGGTATTTCACTGGTGAATTCAAACTCGAAATCGATCATAGTCATCTTCCCAATCCTTTCATACATTTCGTTTGTTTGGTTGCTCTGGCGCGTGCCTCCACTCCTGGCTGCCTCCTCATATCCTCACTGCCGCCACAGCGCGCACCCATCCAGCCTCGGGCAGGATCGGCTCCCACTGCAGGCTCGCCAGCGGAGCTGCCAGCAGTGCCCCGTTGGACAGCACAGCCAATAACTCATACTCCACCTGGAGAAAGCGCTCGACCATATGCTCCGCCCATGGGACAGGTAGCTCGCTTGATGCAGCTTGCCAGGTCTGGCCGCCATCGCGCGACATCTCGATGCGGCCGTTGCGGTCCACCGAGTCGGCGGGGCCAAAAACCAAGCGCTCCGCATCGCCCGGATCCCACCAGGCGGCCCGGCAGTAGCATTGGTATAGGTGTTTCCAGCTGGCGCCCCCATCCCGCGAACCGTACAGGCCCCCTCCCGTTGGGGCAAAGACGAGATTGGATGACGAGGGATGGACGGTCACCGAATGGATGTCAGGGTGGATGAAACCCTCCAGTGGGGTCTGCGGAATTCCGTTGCTGCCCTCGCACAGCCGCCACGTATCCCCTCTATCATCTGAGCACAGCAGTCCGCCCTGCTCAACCGCGGCGTAGATCCGTTCTCCATGGAAGGCAAAGCCGCGCACGCATCCTGCCTCCGGCGAGTAGGGCAGGTACCAACCGTGCTCGTCACGCAGGGCCGCCACCTCAGGGCATTCTCGCCACAGCCGCCCCCCATCGCGAGACAGGAAGATCGCTGCCGGTTCGGTGCCGGCAAGCACCGTGCCTGAGGCGTCAGGGTGATGTGCCACCCAACGGATCTTGGGCACGCTAATACCTTCGCTGCTTGCCGCCCACGTCTGTGACAGATCTTCCGAGCGAAAGATACCGTCCGAAGTGCCCGCCAGGATGCTGCCATCCTGTACACTCACGCTGTTGACCTGGCGTGCGGTCAGGCTTCTCCCGGCTTGCTGCCAGTCGCCATTAGCCTCCTGGGCAACAACCACACCTTCCTTGGTTGCGATAACAAGCATATTCTTCATCAGGTTAACTGTCCTTTTCAGAGTTCCTCAGCTTCTGCGAGAAACCCAAGTGGATCTAGCGAACGGTAGATCTGCCCTACGATCCAGGGCAACAGGCTCGCACCCAGAACGAGACCCCAGCCGGCAAGGCCCGGATCCGCGATCTTGAGTAGTGTGTTAAGACCGGGCAGATAGACTGCCGCCACCAGCAGGCCTGTGCACAGGGCGAGGGCGCCCCACACCCACGGATTGCGTACTACCTCGTTGCTGACAAAGCGAGAGCCCCGGTCGCGCATGTTGAACACGTGCCACAACTGGGCAAAGGCCAGGGTCAGGAATGAGACTGTCACCGCCTGCTGCTGCTCCATATCCAGCAGTACGAGGGCCAGGGCCAAGGCGCCCAGCACTGAACCCGTGATCAGCGCGCTGAAGCCGCCCATCTCGATCCAATGGTGGCGCGTCAAGATTGGCTCCCTGGGATCGCGTGGCGGGCGCTTCATGATGGCTGCTTCCCCCTCACCCACGCCCAGGGCCAGGGCTGGAAAGACGTCCGTAACCAGGTTCAGGAACAGGATCTGGAGCGGTCGGATGGGCAGCGGTGCGTTGACCAGCGAAGCCAGGGAGATAACGGCGATCTCGCTGATATTGCACGATAGCAGGTAAAGCACGAATTTGCGGATATTGTCGAAAATGACGCGCCCCTGTTTCACGGCAGCGACGATGCTGGAAAAACGATCGTCCTGCAGGACCATGTCGGCTGCCTCCTTGGCGACCTGGGTGCCGCGCTGGCCCATGGCCACGCCAATGTCGGCCTTTTTGAGGGCTGGGGCGTCGTTGACGCCGTCACCGGTCATGGCCACAGCGTGGCCCGCTNNCTGGTAGATNGCGATCAGCTCCAACTTTTGCGCGGGACTGACCCGGGCAAANATNTGCGCCTGCAACACGCGCTGGCGCTCCTCTTCCGAAAGATTNTCGTCATGACCAAGGTCCCGCCCGTGAATCACNGTNGCNTTCTGNTCCTGCGCCAAGCCTACCGNCTGGGCGATCTTGCGCGCCGTGACCGGGTGATCGCCAGTGACCATCACTACGCGGATACCGGCTTCCTGACATGCCTCCAGCGCAGGACGCACCTCCTCGCGCGGCGGGTCGAGTAAGCCAGCCAGGCCCAGGAAGGTCAGGCCATCATAGGGCTCGGCACCTTCAGTCTCTGTAGCCCTGGTAGCCAGAGCGAGCACCCGGAGGCCCTCCTTGGCCATCTCTTCGTTCCGATCCAGCCATATCTGGCGGTCCCCCTCATCCAGGCTCTGTGTGGCATCCTGAGTCAGAACTCGGCTGGATGCCGCCAATACCGAGCTGGGCGCGCCCTTGACGGCGATCCGGAAGCCGCCGTTCGCCTCGTGAAAAGTCGCCATCATCTTGGTATCGGGGTCAAAGGCCACCTCGCGCGCCTCGGGCTGGCGTTCGAGCAGCTCGTCCCGGTGAATCTGCGCTTTGGCACCTGCCACGAGCAGCGCGACCTCCATCGGCTCGCCAATGGCCTCGATTTCGCCATTTGCATCGTCATCGTAAAGTTCGGCATTATTGCATAACACGCCCACTCGCAGCATCTGGTGCAGAGCCTTGTGCTCGGCCGGATCGAGCGAGTCCCCGTTTTGGAAAAAGCGGCCGGTGGTCTCCAGTCCCTCGCCACTGACCTGGATGTCACCTTCTGGAAGGGCAATCTTGACAACGGTCATCTGATTTTCAGTCAGGGTGCCGGTCTTGTCGGTGCAGATGACATTGGTGGCGCCCAGAGCCTCGACGGCCGACAGGCGATTGATGAGGGCGTTACGCCGAGCCATGCGCCGCATGCCACGCGCCAGGGCGATGGTCGCTACGATGGGCAGGCCCTCGGGTACGGTGGCCACGGCCAGGGCGACGGCCGTCTCGATCATGAGCAGGATCTCTCTGCCAGCCAGGATGCCGGCCCCGGCCACGACGGCGGCAATGACCAGCGTGATCCACACCAGGCGGCGGCCCAGTTGGTCCAATCGCTTTTCCAACGGCGTCAACTCTTCCTCTGCCTCCTCGACCAACGACGAGATATGACCCAATTCGGTGTCCATCCCGGTAGCGACGACCACGCCCTCACCCGAGCCGCGTGTCACGGCGGTGCCCTTGTGGAGCACGCTCGCCCGTTCGGCCAGAGGGGCTTCCTCGCCCACCGCTTCGATTTGCTTGTCGACCGGCACCGACTCTCCGGTCAGCGCCGACTCGTCGGCCTGAAGCTTGGAGGCTTCGATGAGGCGCATGTCGGCGGTGACGATGTCACCCCCTTTCAGCACGACGATATCGCCTGGCACGATCTTCTCGGCCGGGATCTTTTGTACCTGCCCCTGGCGCCGGACTTTGGCCTCAACGCTGCCCATGCGTTGCAGGGCTTCCATGGAGCGAACTGCCCGCAGNTCGGTCACAAAGCCGATGGCAGCGTTGATCAGAATGACTGCCAGAATCGCTATGCCCTCGACCCATTCGCCAAAGGCGATGGACAGCACCGCAGCCACGGCCAGCAGGACGACCAGTATGCTCTTGAATTGCTCGGCCAGGATGGCCCCGGCGCTCTTGCGCTTGGCGCTCCTCAGACGATTCGGTCCGTACTGCTTGCGCCTTCTCTTAACTTGCTGGTCATCAAGTCCCTCGGCCTTGGCGACGCTGAGCGCTTTGAGGATCTCCTGCCAGGGGCGAGTCCACGGGGTCTCTGGTAAGGGACTGATGTCATTAGTCATTGCGATTCCTCGACTGTTCCTTTCTTGCTGGCGATCGTCATCTCTCCATTGGCCCGGGTGGAATAGGGCCCCTTGAGATGAAGCCCGTGACGTCTCAACAACCATAGCTCTGGGATGATCTCAGATACGATCTCGCCGTCATCCACAATACGCACCACCGAGCTCTCCGAGACCACGACGGCGATGGCGTTCGTGTGTTTGGTGATGGAAGCGGCAGCCATATGTCGACTACCCAATCCTAGCTGCAGCTCAATGCCCTCTGACGAAGCGTTGATATAGCGGGCAGCGGACAGGACAATCCCGTCGTCCGAGATCAGGAATGCGCCGTCTAACTGCGCCAATTCCTTGACCGTTTCCCGCATGTCAGGGTCGTCGATCTGCTTCTGCTCGTCGGGATGGCCCAAGAGGGGATCGAGGATCAGGCAGGTGGATTGTTGCAGCGTCTCCTCGGCATCCGAAACAACGAACATGGTGCCGATCTTTCTGCCCTCCCGTCCCTCGCGGGCGATTTCGACGGCCAAGCGGATCGTCTGCTCGAGCGTCTGAAGGTCGATGCCTCGCTCCTCCGTACAGACATCACAGAAGAGATCAGTGTCACCGATACCACCAGCGTTATCTCGTGTGGTCATAAGGCGTCTCAGATTTCCCCCATGAACTGTCGGATCTGGTACTCCCACTGGCGGCCTTCGACGGTTACATTTGAGCCGTCTTTGTCGTCCATGTCCGCGGTCTGGACAAAGACGTATCCTCCAGCCCCTTCAAAGCGGGCACAGCAATCACCCTGATCGCTAACTTTCATGCCCAGTTTCGATGGTCCAAAGAATGCCACCGCCCTGTCGATAACTTCTGCTGAAGTGAACTTGCTCTCCTTGCCCATTCTGATCATGCTCTCGTCTCCTTTGCGTGCTTTGTTTCTACTGACTCAGGACCTCTTGCTCGACGCCGACCTTGGCAAAGATCTTGTGCTTGATCTGGGCATCGTAGATCCGCCACTTCAGATCCTGGAACTTCTGACCATAATCGCCTGCCAAAAAGCCGACCGGAATAGCAAAGCCACCGGCCGACGGTTTGCCTCCGCCAACGTACTGACCATCCGCCCCCTTGCCAAAGACTTCCTTGATGAACTCGTCGGGATCGAGGGTGAGCTTGGCCGTACGCAGGGAGCCCACCAGAGTCTCTTCTTGGTCATCCCCGGCCAGGGTGCCATAGACGATGGCTGTATGCACGTTCTCCTCGGTCAGCAGGAAATCGGATGCCTCTGCAATAGCATCCCGATCCTCGGCGCGCAGGTAGCCGATGCCAGCGATAGAATAGCTTTCGACAGTCACACGGTCGCCGAGGGCACGGCGGATGATCTCCATGGACTGCTTGGAGCGCGCCTGCTTCATGACTTGTTCCAGCAGTTCCGCATCCCGGAAGCGGCTCAGATAGGCGGCTGCCCGAAAGTCGTCAGAGTCTGCCCGGGTGAAACCACCGGTGTCGGTAAGGATGCCGTGCAACAGGGCCGTAGCAGTCATGACGTGCTCTTTGCGCGCCGTGTCCATCTCTACGGCGCCCTGCTGCAAGTAGTTGGTGTAGATCGTGGCCGTGGAGCCGGCCTTCCGGATTTCGCTGAACTCGGGCTCAAGCCGGTCCTGGGCTTCGTGATGATCGACGACCAGTAACACCGGGACGTTGGCGGTCTTTAGAGCAGACACGATCTGCTCCACCGTCGTTCCCTGGTGATCGACCAGGATCGCGGCCTGGTACGATTCGAGATCCAGGGAGTCATCGTACTCGATGAGGTCGATATCCAGTAGCCGGACAAGGGCGATGTTCTGTTGGTGGCTGATTTTGCCTGAATAGAGAATGTCCGTCTCGATCTCGTACTCGGCACTGATGAGCCGGTGAGCGTAGGCCGAGGCTATGGCATCGGGATCAGGGTAATCGTGCAAGACGATGAGGTGCCGCTCCTCCCGATGCGGTTCCAGTATCTCGGCCAGGTTCAATCTCAGTTCCATGGGTGAGCCTCACTCGAGTTTGTCATGCTGCCTGCCTGATCGAACGTTGATCCATGCCACTCTCCTACGATTCATCCTTGCGTCGCCAGACCTGGAACAGGCCCAACATCAACCCGCCAGCCAGGATCCAGGTGAACCAGTAGTCGAGCAGATTGAGCAGNCCCAATGCTCCTGTCACTTCCGACTTGCGTTCCTCCAGTTCATCCACGAAGGCTTGAGCTGCTTGGGGGTTATCCACACGGCCATTCACCAGAGTGACTGGAACCAGAGCCAAACCACCGGCCCGATACCAGGCACTGATGCGCAGCCAGTCATCCTCAGTCGCGGCCTTTACATCGGCAACCCGGAACGGACCCACGCCCCGTTGTAGCAACGACACGGCCAATGGCCGGAGCCACAGCTTGGGTTGGGATCCCTGTCCAGCTTNTTCGCCATCNTCCANNTGCTCNAGAACGGTTTCAATCTGCTCCAGNGGTGCACCCAAGCCGACCGACATGCGNTGGTCCTGNAGNGTGAANGTGACCACCTGNTCTGGATCCTCAATGCTGCGCGCTGTGTATGTATANGTGTTCTCCATNTGATTTCCTCCTATTCTGNTTCGTANACCTGNACTAGTCCCANTAATAGGGCCGCCCGTAAAAGTCNTAGAGCTGGACCTCGTACTCCCGGTTGACGGGAATTGANGGGTCGAACTCTGGACTNTTTTTGATGCTCTCACGGCCAAGATCCAGGTAGACCTTCCTGTTAATCCAACTTACCTGCTCGGCCCAGGCTGGGGCCACCAGAACCGTCCGGCCAGGCAGCCAGTTCCGCGTATCGATCACCAGGTAGCGGATGAACCAGGTCTCGTCTTCGACGATCAGATCCCCAACATGGCCAATCTCGCCATCACGCGCCTGGATATGGTAGCCGATCACTTCCCTGGTGCTGCGCAAATGCGGATCGCTCTCCCGCTCATCCTTTTCGTCCTTCTGTTTCAGTTCACTCGCGATGGTCTCAGCGACAGCAGCGGCTCCCAACCCAAAAGTGGGCAAACCGCCCCGCCAGTAAGGGGTCCAGCCGTAGTAGGTATGCAAGTCCATTTCCATCTGGCGGGAGACCGGTTCGTCCGTGCTAATGGCAGGACTGTGCTCCACCTGTTCCCTGGTGAGCCCCACGGGCAATGCTTGCGACTGCCAGTCTGGTTGGCCAAGGACACCTGGCCACAGGAGAACCTTTCGTCCCGGCAACCAGTTGCCCGTGTCGACCACCAGATAGCGGACGATCCAGGCCAGATCGTCGAAAAGTAGTTCGTGTACTTTGCCGATATTTCCGTCTGTGGCGCGGATGGTATATCCGCGCAGTTCTTTCGTACTTCTTAACATAGCTTATTCCTCCTCGTCACTGCCTAGATCATGCCTCCTTCAGCACACAGATCGCCTGCGGCTGGCGGATGCGCAGCGCCAGGCTCTCTGAAATGGTGAATTCCTGCTTGGCCCCTGCCGGACCAACGAAGCCAATGCTCATGTCCTGGCCCAGCACGATGGACGCGCACTGAACCTTTGAGGCCAGGAGCAGCCCTCCTGCCTTCAGGCTTGGCGTCTTGAAGATTCCATCTGTGACCATCGTCTTGATATGCTCCAGCTCGCTCTGCTTCCCCTGGGGATAGAGACGGAACAGCAGGTTGTAACGTTCGGGTGCCAGGGCCAGCGAGTAGGGGCCGTGAAATCCAGCCTCGTCCAAGCGGGTAATCGCCTCGATGATGCCCTTGGCTGCAGCGCCCACCTCGTCCCAGGCGAGCATGTTCATGCTGTTCGAGCCATCCACAGTCATCAGGCCGGGCACATTGCCGGTTCCATAGAAGATCAGATCATCCTCCAACCGCGCGCATTCGCTGGCAGTCTCTGACACCGGCCCGGTGTTGAGGCCGATGGGATCGCGCTCGTAGTTGGCCAGGTCGCGAGTGCCAAGCTCGAACGATTTTTGGATGTAGACCACCGGTAGAACCTGGCTGGTGGTTATCCCCGCTTCAGTCTCTGCATCTTCCATTGGCACCGACTTTAGGCCCAGGCCAAGCGGTCCCTCCACGTCCAGCAGCCGGCGGCCAGTCAAGAGGCCCTCCGCAGTCTGCTTCATCGCGGTATCCAGAATTTCCCATATCTCCTGCCCAAAGGGCGAGTCCTCACGAGCCAGATATTTGTTTGCCATTGTCTATTGCTCCTTTCGCTATGTGTCTAGCCTTTCAACGGGCCGATCGTCGTCTCTTCAGCGCCTGCTTTGGCCTCATGGGCGTCTGCCGCCTCAGAGGCCGTCATCTCTGCCGCCATCTCATCCACTTCCTCCCGACCCTCCGTGGTCCCAGCGATCTTCGTCGCCGGTTAGTATCTCCAACAGGCGCTCGAACTCGCCGATGTGAACTCGTTCTTCGTTGGCGATGTCGATCAGCACCTCCTTGGCCAGGGGGTGGTCGGTGGCTCCGGCGTGGGCCATGTAGAGATGGATCGCCTCGTGCTCGGCGGCGATATTCAGGCGGATGGCCCGGACCAACTCCTCGTTCGTGAGTTTGCGCTCGGGTACCTTGCCGCTAAAGGGATCTATGAACTCGGGCATTTTACTTCCTCCTCTCGTGCAGATCTATAATAGTGTGATTTCCTGGCTGCTTTCCCACAGCCCGTGGATATTGCACAGCGCCAGGGCATATAGCGTGCCCGGCTGGTTGACCTTCATGGCCGTGCTGCCCTGGTGATGGGTATAGGCCGGCCCCTTGTTCGGGCCTTTGGCCGATTCGCCGTGGGCGTTGAACTCAAAGCGGGCCACGTCGTAGGTGAATTTCTGCCCTTCCGGGTGAAAGTACAGGCCGATCCAGCTGATATGGTGTTCGGTGGTGTTGGGGTGGGCGATCTCTTTGCCCAGGCTGACCTTGACCTCAAAAAGCTCGCCCGCTTTGACCAGGCTGGGACACTCGATGATGGGCACGTGCTTTTCCGTTTTCCAGTCTGCGTGTTGAATTTTGTCGCCTAACATGTTCCTCCGTCTCCTTTCGATTTCTCAGTTCTATCTGCCCTACGAAATCTATTATCTACTTGGAATCGGCCGTAGCCACCAAGATGGCATTCTGTACCTCGCTCACAGCTTTGTCCAATTCGGCCCTGATCTCCTGCCACTCGCCACCATCAGCCTCCTCCAGTTCTGCCAGCCTGGCCTTGGCCTGCTCCTGTTTGGCGCGTATGTCCGTGAGATATTCGTCATAGTCCGAGTGCGTCGCTTGCGCCATTGACGATTCGATCTGAGCTTCCATCTCGGCGATCCCCAACGCGACAACCTTGGTCGGCAAGTCAGCATCGGTGACAGCCTCTACGAGCCTGAGCGCAGCACCGTCGGGCATCCGGGTGTTGACCAGGATCACGTCAGACTCGGGTGCCAACTTCATCGCCTCATCCAGGGACGTAGCGCAGCCTACAAACTTCATGTCATGCTCATCGTCCAACACGG
>P_1C_Sed_1_UnCtyDRAFT_1000093_pt1 | contig 14792 bp, 13 predicted proteins | sample Pon1CUnioCityCA_6_FD_11282 | JGI IMG/M metagenome (IMG submission 11282) | reverse complement strand
TCGCTCAGAGCTAGGGTGCAAAAATCCCATTCGCTACCCAATGGCCATCTGGGCCATAATAACTCGGTCCAATATTCCATCCGGTCTGTAAATCAAATTCATCCGCCCAGGAGCAGAAATATTGATCACTACCATTTGGTATGATATGATCGTATTTCATATCCGGTTCAGGTGATATCCACAAGTGGCACTCTACCAGAACTTCCTCATTGTAAAACCAGGGGGCGAAAATTGTCCCTTGGATAAAGTCGTCACCGGTATTGATCTCGCCTGTTATTTCGCCAATTTTCACATGAGCAGTTGCACCATTATCCACCTCGGCAAATACCCAATCATTGGGCTGGATATCTGGAAAATAAGGGTTCCAATCTTCCACTTGAGTTCCAAATGCAGGCACGCCATCTCCTCGGTCTTCAGTAAACATTTCAGCTGTCGCTTTAATCGTCACGCCATCGCTTTCAGTGACTTTAATCTTTACGGTATGGCCGGCTTCGTAAAAGGCTTCCACCCATTCATAATTACCGTAGTTGACACGCAAGTCCAACCTGGGCGGAATTACATTTTTACAATTGCCAGCACTTCCAGCTGCATAAATTGCCTGAAGCTGGTCGCCAGATAAGGCAGTCCCGATGTAAAGTTTCACTTCATCGATCCGTCCGTTTAGAAAAAAACCTCGATTATCTGGTTCCCCGCGGTGGCCAAACTTCAGTGAGGTAGGAGTGTTGAGATCAGAAACTAAAAACAGATCCTTTTCAGCTACTACTTCGCCATTCATATACAATTTGAACCTTGAACCTTGGCGCGTGGCAGCAAAGAGGTACCAAATGCCCGGTTGAATCTCCAGAGGGTCTGAATCCAGATCAACTTCAGTTCCATCCTCCTTTTCCATAGCCAGACGCAATACATTGTTTTCCTGCTTCGTTAGAGTCCAACCATCGACAATAGAATCACCTTGGATCCATTTTTCTATCAATACCTGTTCCCCTTCTGTGTCGGTGAAATTAACCCAAAGTTCTACCGTGAAATCTAATGGACCGAAATTAAGCCCAGCAGAATCTGGCACCTCAATGAAATCCGAGTCCCCATCCAATTTAAACGCCAAATCCACCAAACCTGATCCAACGGTAGCGTTGTCTTTGAATTCACCATCCCTGCCTGAGACTAATTCACTTGCATCTCCATCTCCCGGCCACCATGCGGTCAACCCGGAAGGCAGCGGTAAACAGGCATTCGAGGCGGAATTAGGACGGTGCCATGTTACATAACCGCTTGAGATTGTATCTGTACCTGGATCGTAGATCAACGTAACTGTAAAGTCTTTCTCTTCTCCGGTCGTGAAGCAAGTCAGGGTGCGTTCAGCTGTTAGCTCACTTCCAACAGGTTTACCGTACCAGTCATGATACCGGCTTCCTTTTTTCAAATGCTAATATAATTTTCAGTTCAGATGATATAGAAAGGACCTTGCTTGGGACTTGCGGTTGTTAGGTCAATCTCGCGCCCATCTTTGTTATCCGCTTATCAGTAGCCAGTGAGGGTGAAATGATAGCCGCCAAAACAGTGCTTGAGATCAAAAACAAAACTACTACCCCGTCAACGCCACTCTTATTTGAATACTCTATTACTTAATTGCAATTGATTGATCACATGCTAATTCAAGTGCTCATCCCTGTGGAGTCTTTAGCAAAAATACCACGCCTTGTAAGCATCATAAGGAATGCATACAATCGAATGACTCGTCCGGGATGCGTCTGTTATGGCACCCCGGACATTGAACCCCTTTACTTCAGCATTTTCCTCTACTCGCCAGGTTCGAAGTGGTAATTCCCTTCATAATAAATTGTTCCCCACTTAAAGGAACCTCCTGCCCCCGGTCCATACCAGATTCCCTCGCCACGTAGGTTGGTCAAATCCTCGGTCCCGCTGAGGATCACCCACTGACCTGTCCAATCCTCCCCTAAAATAGCACGTCCGACCACAGACATCTTGAAGGTACCCGATTTGCCATTTACTTCTCCAGTAAATGTTAGCAAGGCATTAAAGGATGCTTTTCCATTGGAATGGATCACCACGGTGCCAACCTCTGTTGATTCACCTTCAAAGGTTCCTGTTAACACGCCATAATCATATGTGGTTATGAAAGTAGTACCCCCCGCAATTTTATAGTATTCTTCGTAGATATAATACTNCCAAACGCCTTCCGCAACATCAGGAGGCCCTGCATAAACGGGGCTTGCGGAGAAGATCAAAAAGGCAGCCATTAGAATAAACAAAATCTTTTTCATTTTATTAATCTCCTATTAATCTAAGTTGATCAACGACTTGCACAATTATCTTTTTAATTTTTCACCTCTCTTTCTTAGCTCAGAGCATAACTCGCTCTTCTCCACTGCCTTGTTATAGTTGACCAGGAAACTTACTGCCAGGCTTCCTGGTCATTTCTCCCCTTTGGTATTGCTTTTTATTGGCAAATTTTGTTGTGTATTTGCCAATGAATAGACCCTTGTGTCTCATTTTGCTGCTTAATGATGATCGCAGGCTAGGATTAAGGGTCCGTGGTGCCCAATGATTTTCTCCCCTTCCTCAGCCTGGACGATGAAAGTAAAGTACAGCTCGCCCGCGTCAATATTGACAGAATCGCCGATGTAGCTGGTGCTGTCAGGGTCAACTGCAAACAAGCTGATAAGACGGGTGTACGGCGGCCGAGACTCCAACAGATCCTTGGGGTAAACTTCCATGGATTTAAGCGGATTGAAGTCAAAGCCAATCAAATCCTCAAATGTATAGCCATCATCCAGAGTCATTACTGCGATCATATAGTTTTCATAGGTATCATCTTTGACAAGTATGGATAATCCGAGTGAGTGTGTACAAGCCTCATCATAGATCGTCATAGTACTTTTATCTCCTGGCTCAAACACGAGTTCTACGTTTGTGCGCCATAGCCCGTTCGGCTTTGTGTGATGGCTTCGCCATGGATTTTCAACGCCCAGTTCTTCCAAATTTTGAGCATCAACAATAGCTAATTCAGCGTACCCAGATAAAAGTGTGACTAGTATGATCAGAATGGTACTGGCTACTCTTTTTTTGTACATCTTCATTTTGTTTAACTCCTTTTTATTTTGGTTAGATCAACACTTTCCACAATTAGTATTCATTAATTCACCTCTCTCTCATTTAATAGCCAAACCCACTTTGCTCCCTTGCCTTGTTATAATTGAAACAATCAACCAGTATCTTCCATGAGCCGTCGTTCTGTTTCCCTAAAATGGTCAAAAACTTGCCTTTTCTAAGTATCTTAGTCTTTCCCTCCCCTTCCTTCAGCCCCAAAAAGATTTCAAAAGAACCATATGTATAAGCTTGATCACCAAGGATACGAACAACATCCGGATTGATCGTCAATCTTGTGTGGTATTGATCTGACTGAGCCTGTAACAATTTCTGGATTTGTTCTTTTCCAGATTGTTGAGGAGCATCAGGCGGTAGTTGAATACTGTCATTGCGCCATAACCCGAGCCACTTTTTAAGGTTTTTGGAGTTTATCGCGTCAGCATATTCATTCCATAAGTTATATATCTGTGCCACATCCGCAGCTGCTAATCTTTCTGTTTTCATCCTTGATCTCACCCAGATTTCTTAATTGGTAATAATGCATCAAGCCATTACAATCGTAGAAAACCTGATATAAAATCCTCAATCAAGATTTTCTAAGACGAACTAAGGTTATAATAAACATTAAGCGTCCTAAAATCGTCCGCTTCCTTAGCAATGTCGCTGTGAATTCATTTGTGTGATGGGAATAAAAATTCTATATTCATTGGTGAGATAAATTGACTGAGAAACAGTGCCTTCACCTATTAGGTCCAGTTCGGATGGAGCAGGCTATCAGCCCACAAAGGGAAGTAGCTGAAGTTAATCTGTCAGGAAGCGGTTCATGGGAATCACTGCGGTTTCGGTCAAAACATGCCATAGCTTTACTTGGGTATCTCGCTGTAGAACACCGTCCAATATCGCGAGCATTTTTAGCACGTCTATTATGGCCTGACGATTCACCTTCAAAGGGTCTTGCCAGTTTGCGTCGTGAATTATACAATCTCACCCAATTATTGCCGGATTGTTGGCAGCTGGACCGCCAGACAGTTGCTTTTGCGCCCTCAAAATATTTACAAATCGATATCTACATGCTATTAGAATTGGAAACCCAAGAATACTGGATCCAAGCAGCAGCTCTTTTACGCGGTGAGTTTTTAGAAGCCCTGCACCTAGATGACAATCTTGAGTTTGAGAACTGGTTAACCGGTGAGCGGAATCGCTGGCAGTGGCGCACTGAAAGGATATTAACCTGTGTAATTGAGGGGCAAATACTTCGCGGTCGCTACCGTGATGGTCTTCAATACTGCCATCGGTTACTAAAGTTAGCGCCCTGGAAAGAGGACGCATACAGACAAGCCATGCGTCTATTAACTTGGACAGGGCAGCGAGGCGCTGCATTGCGACAATTTGAGTCTTGTAAACAGATGCTGAAGACAGAATTGAATGTTGAACCAACTTTAGAGACAACCGCTCTTTTTACACAAATCCTGGCAGGGGAATTAGACTTGCCACCCCAACGCCCCGCCTTTTTAGAGGAAGAACCAGCACGACATGAGGAAAGTTCACCGAACTTAGTCGCGCGTGAACGTGAAATTCAGCAACTTCACAATGCACTGGATAAAACAATAGCAGGGCAAGGTTCTGTAATCTTTATTTCCGGAGATGCAGGTAGAGGTAAAACAGTGTTAATGGAGGCATTTGCCAGACAAGCTATGGAAAAACATGCAAACCTGCTTGTCGCTAGTGGAAACTGTAATGCTTTTTCTGGGATAGGAGATCCTTACTTGCCATTTCGGGATATCATGGCGATGCTTACTGGCGATGTAGAACTCAAATGGGATACAGGTGCAATATCCCGAGAACATGCTAGACGACTTTGGGAGTCTTTCCCTCTTGTGGCCAAAGCATTGTTGGATTATGCACCAGATTCAATCGATATATTAATTCAAGGAAATACTCTAAGGGAACGAGCCGAATTTTTTGAATTGACCAGTCATGCCCCCTGGGTATTGAAATTAAATGAGTTTATCAATCATCAACAAACCCTCACAAAAGATCTTGAATTAAGCCATCTTTTTCAACAAGTCACCAATATGGCCCATGCTATTGCAGAAAAGAAACCCTTGCTGCTCATTCTGGATGATATGCAGTGGGTGGATGATGCTTCGGTTAGTTTATTATTCCATCTTGGTCGAAGAATATCAGAAACACAAAGTAAAATTCTGATCCTTTGCGCTTTCCGCCCTGAGGAGGTTTTCTCAGGACGGGGTGATGAACGGCATCCCTTGGTCAAGCTATTGAACGAATTCAAGCTAGTTTTTGAGAATAAATGGGTGAATTTAGCGCAAGTTAGTCTTCAAGAAGCTCAAAGATTTATTGACGCCATTGTAGACATTCACCCTAATAATTTGAGCAAAAGTTTTCGATCTGCAATGTTTCAGCGAACCAACGGACATCCATTTTTTACGGTAGAGCTGATGAATGCCATGCGAGAACGAGGTGACCTTTTCAAAGATCCAGTTGGCATTTGGAATGAGGCAGTTAATCTAGATTGGAATTTGCTTCCATCGAAAGTTGAAGCAGTGATAGAAGAACGGATTGATAGGCTTGATCCTGCGTTACAGCAGATTATCACAATTGCCAGTATCGAAGGGGAGATATTCACAGCTGAGGTCTTAGCAGAGGTTCAAGGAGAAGACGTTGGGTCTATACTCCGCTATCTTTCAATAGAATTGGAACAAAAGCACAGGCTGGTTAAGGAGCAGGAAGGCATAGAGATTAACGGAAGGTATTTTTCTCGGTTTAAATTCAACCATATTCTCTTCCAAAATTATATCTATAAGCACATTTGCGAAGGTGAACGGCGATTACTTCATTCGAAAATTGCTAACGCGATTGAGAAACTTTACAGAACCCAAGTGGATATCATGTCTGTGCAATTGGCTCAGCATCTCCAACATGCTGGCGATTACAACCGTGCATATAAATATTATATTAAAGCGGGAGAGCGAGCGGCCGGTATTTATGCCAATCATGAAGCGATAACACATTATACAAATGCAATTGATCTGTTGAGCAGGCTCCCACCAAATGCTGCTTCTAAAGTGAAACCATATCAAGAACGCGGCCGCATCTATGAAATGATCGGTAAATTTGAGTTTGCATTAAAAGATCTTGAAACCGCAGTAGATTTAACAAGAAATAATGATGACCCTGTGGTGAAATGGCGTATTCTAATTGACCTTGGAAAACTTTGGGCTTCTCGTGACTTACATTTGGCAAAGAAATATTTTGAAACAGCGCTTGACCTGGCACGAAGCCTTGACCAACCCAAAGTTCTTGCAGAAAGTTTAAATTGGGTTGGGAATTGGTACTCGAACGCAGATAAACCGCAAAAAGCATATCAGTTTCATCAAGAAGCCCTTTTAATTGTTGAGAAATTAAATATTCTTCAAGAAATGGGAAATACATTAGATCTTCTCGGGACCAGTCATCTAATGGGAGGAAATCTTAAGGACTGTGTTTATTATTATGAAAGAGCCATTAATGTATTCCGCGAAATGGATAAACAATCCCGTCTTGTCTCCAGTCTGACGGGCTGCGGGGCTGCTTATTCCATGTTAGCGTTCTTAGCATCTGTCTCTACCTTATCACCATCAAAAGCAATCTCGTATTTAAAGAAAGCGCTTAGTATCGCTAATGAAATTAGTTCATTCTCAGGTGAAGCTTGGGCCTACTGGGCTTTAGGCATGCTTCAAATTGTTAATGGCCAATTTGGTCAAGCCATAGATGTTTTGGAGCTTGGGTTAGTATTTGCCACTGAAAATGAACATTGGGAGTACATTTTAGGTTTCCATAACGCATTGGGAGTATTGTTTATTGAATTATTCAACCCCGATCTGGCTGTAAACCACCTGGAAAAAGCGATAGCGATGGCAAAAGAATTAGACTCCCATACACATCTCCATCTCTCTTGCGGTACCCTTGCTGGTGCATACTTTGCTCAGGGAGACTTAAACCTGGCTCAGAATTGTCTAGATAATTTAATCTCCAATCAAACGCCAATGGATACACTTGGTAAACGCTATTGCTGGGTACGTCAGGCGGCTATAGCTCATGCGCAAGAAGACCACGAGAGCGCTTTGGATATCCTTAATCGATTAATTGAAACGGCTCCCGGGATTGAACCAGATGATGTAATTACTTATATATGGATGATGAAAGGAGAGATATTCATCAAATTACGCGCATTTGATGAAGCATTCACATACCTGCAAGCTGCAATAGCTAATGCTCAAAAAATGGAGGAAAGGTTCCTGTTATGGCGAGTACATGCTATTTTAGGGCAGCTTCATTTATCCATAAATAATCCGGATGCAGCACAAGAGGCGTTTCATACATCCAGGTCAATCATAAAAAATATTGCCGCTACCATTTTGGACCCGGTGATAAAGGAAAAATATTTACAAGGTGCTAATAATATCTTGAATTATCATAAGGAAAATATCTGCTAATTTACAAAAGGAGAAAAAGATGAACACAGTTGAACTGCTACAGTATGCCTTAAATACTGCCTTTGAAGTCTTAAGTTACGTCACTCACGATTTAACCCAAGAGCAGGTCGATTGGCAACCTCCTGGCATTGCATGCAACATCGGGTCCATTTTGTCGCATCTCGACTCCTACTTGGACTTTTTCTTGCAAGAAGTATGTATTGAGAAAAGATTTGAGCTTCTCAAATCTCCACCCCCGGTGGAGATTGTAATGAAGGATGTTCAAGTGGACCTGCACGATCTGCATGTACGCACCAAGAACATCACAAAGTTAACAAAAGATTGGTTATCATCACTGACACCTGCGGATTTGGAAGTTGATTTTGAAAGCGCTATTGGAACCATTAACGTAGGCCAAATGATTGAAGCTTACATCATCTGGCACATCAATGTGCATTGCGGTGAGATTTCATGTCTGAAAGGCTGCCAGGGTGCTAAGGGCTATCCGTGGTAATTTCCCTGTGGATGTCAACTCAATACACGGTGTGAAATTCCTTTATTGTCACAAAATTAGTTATTGTAATATCTTCAAGATTTCTGGATAAGGCGGTTGATNTGATTCCTNAGCAGGTTAAAGAATCATCAAAATATTTATTGATAAAACGTTGGTTTCTTGAGTCGATTCGATCAAGATAAATTATCCGGTCTCTACTAAATAAAAGACAAATGGAGTCCAAGACCTGTCCTCAACATATGACAATCTACATTTGGCATGCAATATATTCACTACAGTGCCGCATGCATATCGTTTAGCTTTTGCTATTCCCCATGAAAAATCTACGTGTGGATATCTACCCGATCCATCAAGTGTCCCAAAATACGCTTTTGGATCCTGGTAACCGTTCATGACGAAAAGGTGCAGGGTCGTGCGGGGTCCATAAAAAATCCACATTGCAAGCGTGCTGATCAATTTATTGGCAAATTTGCACCATCAACAAGGTAAAATATTAATATTAGATTCAAACAAATTTTCTCTCAGAAAAATAAAAATATTACCAAGTTGCAATTTCAATCTATACACAAACAACAGACCCAAAGAGATTACTACCTCCTTTTTGCAGATAATTTGGAATTTTTTGTTGTTTCTAATTTCATTTTGGTATAGGTGGAGGATCAACGGGAATATGTTCAAGGCCCAAACCGCGCCCATTGCCGACCATACTTAGCCAAAAAGAAATTTGAGCCATGTATTCTGAGGAAAAGGGTTGATCATTCTCAATCCACCAGTTCGCCAATGCAATTTGAGCACTGGCGATATGATATGCAATCACCTCAATAGGAGCAAGCATTTGATCTGCTGGAAAACGAGTTTCTAGTTGTGATTGTATTCTTCCTGCAAACAATTCAGTTAAACGTTTCACCAGAAGTTGCCCGGCTTGACCGGTGGATAAAAGGCGATAAATTTTTCCATCTTTTTGGATCTGTTCATAAAATGCCAGCATGGGGGAATAACCTTGTTGAAATTCCTCATCCGATACCTTTTTTAAGTTTCCGGTAAATCTTTCATAGATCATATCAATACAATCAATCAATAATTCTTCTTTGTTTTTATAATGCCTGTAAAAAGTCACCCGGGCTGTTTCTGCTTCAGTGGCAATATCCTTAATCGAAATGGCATCATAGTCCTTTTCCAACAGCAAGTTGATGAATGCCTCCCTAAACCCCCTCTTGGTTTTTATCACTCGCAGATCTTCATGATTAGCGCTCATATAGATACACCTGTTACTTATGTTACGGTTTTAAAAAATGCCTATTGCACATTACCCAAAAATATTTATAATACATATTGTAACATAAAACACATAATGATACAAATATATCTTGTTGCCTATTTTATGGAAGAGCACGGCCATTTTAAAGATTCAAACCGATTAGATCTGATAATAGGCGTTTCATTGATGGCCAGTTTTTTGTTCTGAAAAACACTATTACTGAGAAAGGAAAATCGAATGAATAAGACATGGATTATTATAGTAATTGCCCTGGTTGGCGTCATTTCACTTATCTTGATTATGCTGCCGCGGATCCTCAGCTGGATTGGATTCCATCCCGCTTATGAACGAGCAGAATACGATCTTGCGGGCAAAAAAGCATTGGTGATCGCCACCAACCACAATACACTGGGAGATACAGGAAAGGCGACAGGGGTGTATGGGTCTGAATTGACCATTGCCTATTATGAGTTCCTGGATGCCGGTATGACCGTCGATATTGCCAGCCCCAAAGGGGGAAAAATACCATTTGAACCAGTGAGTTTACGCTGGCCGATGAGAACGCACACTGATAAACGCTACCTGGATGATGAAAATGCACAGAACAAAACAGAAAATTCTCTTAATATAGAAGAAGTGAATTTCCTGGATTATGACATCATCTGGATGGCCGGCGGCTGGGGAGCTGCCTACGATCTCGGCTACAGTGACGTGCTTGGTGAAAAGCTCTCAGAAGCCCATGCGGAAGATATTCTTCTGGGTTCGGTGTGCCATGGCGCGCTCAGCTTCCGCATGGCAACCGAGGTTGACGGCCGGCCGCTGGTCGAGGGGAAAACAATGACCGGCGTTACCGATAAACAGGTCCAGGAACTTGGTATTGAAATGACCCCTCTGCATCCAGAAACAGAACTGCGTAAGCAGAATGCCAACTTTGTCAGCAGTACTGCTTTTAGAGATATGTTTGCCTCTTACGTCGCAGTCGATGGCAATATTGTCACCGGGCAGAACCAGAATTCATCAGGTGAGACGGCTCAGACCTTGCTGCGGATGTTGGCAGAGAGAAACTGACATGAAGGACTTGATCGTGATGAATCTGCAAACAATAATTATCATAACGGCTGTTCTGATTCTCCTCATCGCTGGTAGTGTGTGGTTCATGTACAACCTGCCGGGATCCCTGGTCAATAAAGTTATTTATCTTTCTGTGAAAAAGAACCGGGCTGCCAATCATTTTGAAGATGACGCCCTTTATGTTATTACCACTGGCACTGGTGCGCCATTGCCTGATAAAGGACGTGCGGGTCCGCAAACGCTTGTCATTGCCGGGGATCAATTCCTGGTCTTTGATTCCGGTCCTGGCAGCACCCATAAAATGGAAGTGATCCCATTGGAAATTGGTAACATTGATGCTTTATTCCTTACCCATTACCATTCCGATCATATTGGCGATATTGGGGAGTTGATGCTAAAACGTTGGGCAGGCAATGGCAATGACCAGCCTTTGCCGATTTATGGTCCGCCAGGTGTAGAAGAAGTTGTGGCCGGATTTAAGGCTGCCTATCGACTTGATATGGGTTATCGTGTGGACCACCATGGTGAAGAAGCCATGCCACCTTCCGGTTCTGGTGGCGAAGCTCACATGTTTGACCTGGGATCAGATCTTATGGCCAGCGACGTGGTCTATGAACAAGATCACCTGCAGGTGATTGCCTTCAATGTTGATCACACCCCAATTTTCCCTTCCGTGGGCTATCGAGTGAACTATAAAAATAGAAGTGTCGTGATCACAGGCGATACAATCTTCACCGATAGCTTGGTCTACCATTCCATGGGCGCTGATGTGTTGGTCAGTGAGGCATTGAATCATGAAATGTCAACCATGGTGTCGAAGGCTACAAGTGACTTTGAAAATAATGTATCAATCGTTGCAGAAGATATCAAAAACTATCATATGACCCCTGAACAAGCCGGGGTTGTGGCTAGAGATGCCGGAATCCCCTATCTGATAATCACCCATGTCCTCCCCCCAGTGCCCTCTCAAATATTGGTGAATCCCTTCTTGCGGGGCGTCAGAGCAGTTTATGATGGTGAGATTACCATGGCCAATGATGGCACAATGATCACTATCCTGCTCAACACAGATAAAATTTCCATCAAGGAGCTTATCAAGTGAAGGGAAAAATGATGAAAAAATCGAGGTATATCAGGGCGGTGCTGGTGGTTTTTGGATTGCTCATCTTGAGCCGGATCCCTGCTTTTTTCAGTGGCAGTCTGGATGCAATCACCATTGTGTCAACGATTGTCGAACTAGGATTTTTCATTTGGGGAATACTGATTCTCAGGAAATGATCGCCTGTTTCAGATTTTGTATTTCGTGTGGCATTCGGTTGCTTCACGAAATACAAATTAATTTATATAGCATGAATTTTTGAAGTCAAAGGATATAAAAAATGCAGAAAAATCTTACCCTCATTCTCTTTTTTATGATGCTGGTATTGACAGCATGTTCTTCAACACCTCAGGACGCTGCATGTCTTGAAGGTGTTGAGGTTGAAATCATGACCACTCAAGCGGGTGTCGAATTTGTCCGGACGCCGGATGCCTGCTTCGAAGACCTCCCTGATTGGCCTTATGCACCCCAATACATAGAAATTGATGGTTTGCGCCAGGCGTATGTCGATGTCGGGCCTGCTGACGCAGATGAGACGGTCTTGCTACTGCATGGTCAGCCATCATGGTCTTATCTCTATCGCAAGATGATCCCGGTTCTTGAGGGTGCCGGTCACCGGGTAATCGCTATGGACCACCTAGGAATGGGGAGGTCTGATAAACCCATCGACCCCGACTACTACACCTATCAGATTCATGTCTACAGGCTGGATACTTTAATTCAAGAGCTTGAACTAGATGAGACACAGCTGACCATTTTTGTCCAGGACTGGGGCAGTCTGATCGGTTTGCAGGTTGTGGGAACGCATCCGGAATGGTTTGATCGCGTGGTGGTCGGTAACGGCTTTTTGCCTACCTTTGAAGAAGGAAGCATTCCTTTCGAATTGCCGCAAATACCTCTTGTAACCCGGCAGCTTTTTTATCGAAATATCACGACCATACCTGAACACCAGCCCGATTATTATGATGACCAAGGTAATCTCCTGGAAGACAATGGTGATTTCTTCGGCATCTGGATTGATTATGCCCGCAATGATAAACGGTTTCAGGCATCACAAATTCTAGAAGCAATGACTTACTTTGATCTCTCCGAAGAGGAACTCGCTGCATATGATGCGCCTTTCCCGTCTCGGGTCTTTATGGGTGGACCGCGCGCCTTCCCTGGTCTCGCCAATCAACTTCCCGGTGTGACCGACTCTGCTTGGGAGTCCCTTGGGAAATTCGACAAACCCTTCCTGACCATCTGGGGTGGCAATGACCCTGGAAATCTGGGACGGCCTGAAGTACAGCAAACATTGATTGACCATATTCCAGGAACTGAAGGTTGGGATCATGTGCGCCTGCCGGAAGCCAGCCACTTCTTACAGGATGACCAGGGTGAGGAAATTGGACGTCGAATTGTTGAGTTCATCGAGGCTACGCCTTAGAATTGCGTACCATAGTGGATTGTTATGATCTGCCATTGAACTAAAAGAAAGGTTATATTGCCAGGAAGGTCGTTAAAAGAATGAAAAAATGTACAGATAACTAACAAAAAGGAGTTTGAATATTATGGGAGCATTTATTAAATCTAATAGCACGATATTCATCGTTGTGCTGATAATTATTGGGGTACTAATCCTAGGAAAGCTACTATTTGACTATGTTGTTTCCTCTCATTTCATGATCGCTAGAGCGATTAAACGAAGAAATGCGCGAAATCAGGAGGTTGCTGAGGACTTATTATCACCTGATCAGATTAGTGTCGTGCTGGTAGGAACTGCTGGTCCAATGAGCCCAGATATCGCACAGACTTCAACAGCTGTCTTTGTAAATGGTCAGTTCTTATTGTTTGATGCTGGTGACTATGCTCAAAAGAGGATGGAGCAATTCAATCTCCCCAGTGAAGCACTTGATGCAGTATTTCTTACCCATTTTCATAATGATCACATAGCTGATCTGGGTGAAATAATGCAGAGAAGCTATATGCTTGGTAGAGAGAAAGATCTGGTGGTCTATGGTCCAACGGGTGTAGAAGTTATTGTCAACGGTTTTAATATGGTTTATGCAGCAGATTCAGACTATAGAACTGAGCACCATGGTGAAGAAGTGATGCCCCTAGAATATCAATTTGCTACTGCTAGTGAATTTGATGCAAATTCTAATGAGGTTTTGTTTTACGAAAATGATGGCGTACTTGTAACCGCCTTTAGGGTTGCACATCCACCCATTGAACCTGTGTTTGGGTATGTCATTGAATATGCAGGAAAAAAGGTTGTCATCTCTGGTGACACAATCATCACACCTGAATTGGCAAGACATTCTAATTCAGCTGACTTGCTTGTAATGGATATTATGAACTATGATTTGGTGACTTTGATGGAAAATACATTCAGGGAAATGGGTGATGATGACCTTGCTAAGATTATGTATGACATCAAGGAATATCATCCAGATGTTAGAGATGTAGCAGAAATGGCTCAGAATGAGAATGTTAAAAGAGTAGCTCTGACGCATTATGCACCAGCAGCGCCATTTAAATCTATGATGAATAGGTTCTATGTTAAGCCGATAAAAGATATCTATGATGGTGAGCTGATTGCCAGCGGCGATGGTACGATTATTACTATTCCTGTCAAATAAATCTCACTCAAAAAATAAAAAAATTTGCTAATTACCTCTTTTATTACACAAAGGGATTATAGAATACATTTTCTGTGAATTAAGTGAAGAATATCCATCGTCCCTTAACATTCGAATGACTTATTATGCTTCATTGGGAAATCCATCAATTTCTCTCGTCCTTCTACGGATTTCCCTATTGATCCTTTCTAAGCTATTCGTTGTTTAGATTAATCTCAATCGATCAATTGAGAAGATAAAGAACTTTGATCCCACAGGTGTCCTTAGTGTATAGTCTCATGGAATGACCAGTGGGAAACCTCTAAAACAATTTCTCAATATTGTGGGGAGAACACCAAAGAGATTTTTTAAGAAGCTTAAACTGCCCCAATTACATCAAATCCAGCTTCGGGCGGTACTGCAGCGCCTCCGCCAGATGCACCTGGGTGATTGCCTCCGAGCCTGCCAGATCTGAAATCGTCCGGCTCAACTTCAGCACTCGATGATATGCTCTTGCTGTCAACTGCAATTGCCGCATGGCAGTCTTCATCAACGCCTAGCAGGGGTCATCCAGCTCACAATACTTACGGATTTGCCTCGGGCGCATATCGGCATTGCTGGCAATATCCTTGCCTTCAAAGCGCTTTCGTTGACGTTCCAGGGCTGC
>P_1C_Sed_1_UnCtyDRAFT_1000092_pt1 | contig 14805 bp, 16 predicted proteins | sample Pon1CUnioCityCA_6_FD_11282 | JGI IMG/M metagenome (IMG submission 11282) | reverse complement strand
CCCAACGTGAAAGTCCAGCGGGCGGCGCACTGTGCGCCGCCCGCTGGAACCGATTGTTTGCTGACTGTCTTTTCGCCTGCCGGTGCTTTGTGGCGAATGCAAACCGGCAGCGAGCTATCGCGTCATCGAGTTTCTACCGAAAAACCCTCGAAGACGCTCTTGCTACCATCAGGCGAGGTCAAAGCGGTCAAGGTTCATTACTTTGTCCCAAGCCGCTACAAAGTCATGCACGAACTTTTCCTGGGCGTCTTCAGATCCGTAGACCTCCGCCAGGGCCCGCAGCTGGGCGTTCGAGCCGAAGCTGAGGTCGACACGGGTGCCCGTCCACTGGAGCTCGCCCGTTGCACGATCGCGACCCTCAAACAGGTCTCCGTCGTCCGAGGTTGCCTTCCACGTAGTGCCCATGTCTAGCAGATGCACGAAAAAGTCATTGGTGAGCGTCTCTGGTCGCTTGGTGAAGACGCCGTGCTGGGACTGCTTAAAGTTGGCATTCAAGACGCGCATACCGCCGACGAGTACCGTCATCTCAGGAGCGGTCAGCTTCAGCAGTTGCGCACGATCGACCATCAACTCCTCTGGCGATACGGCGTACTTGGTCTTCAGGTAGTTGCGGAAGCCGTCTGCAGCCGGTTCGAGAACGGCGAATGCCTCCACGTCGGTTTGCTCCTGCGAAGCATCCGTGCGTCCCGGTGTGAAGGGAACGGTCACATCGTAATTGGCATTCTTTGCAGCTTGCTCGACACCTGCGCATCCACCCAGGACGATCAAGTCGGCGAGCGAAACTTTCTTCCCGCCTGACTGCGCGCTGTTGAACTCCTTCTGAATTCCCTCAAGGGTTTGCAGCACACCCTTCAGCTGGGCTGGTTGGTTGACCTTCCAATCCTTTTGGGGTGCAAGACGAATGCGCGCCCCGTTTGCACCGCCGCGCTTGTCGGAGCCACGGAATGTGGATGCCGCCGCCCAGGCGGTCGAGACCAGTTCCGGGATCGACAGGCCCGAGGCAAGGATCTTGCCCTTGAGGTCTGCGATGTCCTGCGCATCGATCAGTTCATGATCGACAGCGGGCACTGGGTCCTGCCAGATCAGCTCCTCCGCGGGAGCCTCCGGACCAAGGTAGCGCGAACGGGGGCCCATGTCACGGTGCGTCAGTTTGAACCACGCCCGGGCAAAGGCGTCCGCGAACTCTTCCGGGTTCTCGTGGAACCGCCGTGCGATCGGCTCATAGATCGGATCGAACCTGAGCGCGAGGTCCGCTGTGCTCATCATGGGCGGGACCCGCTTTGACGGGTCGTGGGCGACCGGCGCGAGGTCCTCTTCAGCTATATCCTCGGGCGTCCACTGCCAGGCGCCGGCGGGACTCTTGGTACGTTCCCACTCGTAGCCGAACAGCATGTCGAAATAGCCCATGTCCCACTGGATCGGGTTCGGTGTCCAGGCACCTTCCAGGCCGCTGCTGATCGTGTCATCGCCCTTGCCACTGCCAAAGCTGCTCTTCCAGCCGAGGCCTTGCTCCTCGATGGGGGCAGCCTCAGGCTCCGGACCGACATGGGCGGGATCGCCTGCGCCATGGCATTTGCCAAAGGTGTGTCCGCCGGCGACGAGGGCAACGGTCTCCTCGTCGTTCATGGCCATGCGTGCGAAGGTCTCTCGAACGTCAAGGCCGGAGGCGACCGGATCCGGGTTGCCGTCCGGACCTTCCGGATTGACGTAAATCAGGCCCATCTGTACGGCAGCGAGCGGATTCTCGAGTTCCCGGTCACCGGAGTACCGGCTCTTGGGCTTGTCGCTCGTAGCCAGCCATTCCTCTTCTGCACCCCAGTAGATGTCCTCCTCCGGCTCCCAGACGTCCTCGCGCCCGCCCGCAAAGCCAAAAGTCTTGAAGCCCATCGACTCCAGCGCGCAGTTGCCGGCGAGGATCATCAGGTCGGCCCACGAGATCTTCTTACCATATTTCTGTTTGATCGGCCAGAGCAAACGGCGCGCCTTGTCGAGGTTGATGTTGTCCGGCCAGCTATTGAGGGGCGCAAAGCGCTGGGTGCCGGACCCTGCACCGCCACGGCCGTCGCCGATGCGGTAGGTGCCTGCGCTGTGCCATGCCATCCGGATAAAGAGTCCCCCGTAGTGACCATAGTCGGCCGGCCACCATTCCTGCGAGTCAGTCATCAGCGCATAGAGGTCCTTCTTTAGCGCCTCCAGGTCGAGTTTCTTGAACTCCTCGGCATAGTTGAACTCCTCGCCCATCGGATTGGATAGGGAGGAATGCTGGTGCAGAATACTCAGGTTCAATTGGTCCGGCCACCAGTCCCGGTTTGTGGTGCCACCGCCGGCTACGATTGGGTTGGTTCTGCCCATGACTGGGCCCTTGTTCTCGCTACTCATAAGCTTGTCTCCTTTCGCGGTCTGAACTCGTGCAATCTGTTGCAATGAACGATGGTGTCTTGCTGTCCATCAAGAAACGATTATTCTCACTTTCGGGTATTCGTCTCGCTCTCTTGCCTTCACGGCTTCAGGCTTCTCCGATATCCACCTCCTCGCAAGATTTTTGACCTCAACAACAGGCAGATTCATAGCATATCGACCACTGCCGCAGTCAAACGGCGCGATTCTGCGATGAACCTGCGTAGGTTTTCCTGCCCTGGCTACCCGTTCGGTTTCTCCTGGCAGTTGGGACAGTAGCCGTAGAATGTCACCTGACGGCGGACAATGCAAAAGCCCGCATTCTCGTTGGGTGGGAGCTCTATCCGCTGAAAATCCCGATCGATGTCCACCAGTGCGTGGCAACCAAGGCAGAAGAGGTGGTGGTGCTGGCTGGTGCTGGTATCGTATCTGGCCCCACCTCCGGATAGATCTGCGACCTCGACAAGCGCACCCACGGCGACCAATTCGTGCAATGTGTTATAGACTGTGGTCCGCGAGATGTCGGGCATCACGGACCAGACGCGTTGATAGATCTCCTCAGCTGTAGGGTGGCTGTCGTCCTTGATCAGAGCCTCAAAGATTGCACGCCGCTGGGGCGTGATCTTGTGACCTTCTGTGCGGAACTGCTCGACAAGTGCTTCAACCGACTGAAGTATCAGGACATGGCCCCCTATCTATATAGATTACCAACTTGTAATCATTTTAGCTTGGGATGATGGACTTGTCAAATCCAAGGCAGGTAATGCCGGTCGAGGCCATTGCGACCATAGGCCGCGCCCTGAGCAACCATAACTGCCCCCAGCTTTCAGTCTGAAGATGAATGCTGCCGCGGCTCTACTTGTCGATGTTGTCTGCGTGAAGCGAGCGAACAGCAAGGTGCGAGGAATGGATCAATCATAGACGTTAAAGACCTCAGGCCGCGATACCTGCATGTCACAGAACCTGTACTGCCATCAAGCAACTCCCGCTTGAGCTAGAGTGCCCTGCCACACCACCGCAAGGCGTTGAGTAGCAAGGCCTGGTAAGAGGGGTGCAGCCAGACCTCAACGTTGTGACCGGGCGTCAACACAGCCACGCGTCCAGTGCCCTCTGTGCGCCTCCAGGCACCCGGCTGTTCACCATGCTCGGACTTGGTGGTCACAAACACCTCGGCCCCTGGATCATCCACCGCCATGAAATAGTGCTCATCCTTTAGCGTGAACGGATCACTGCCTATGCAAAGTGGATGTTCCACATGTGGACGCACGGTGACTGGGCACTGCTCGGGATGGTGGGTGAACACCCCACCCAGCAAGCCGCGCAGCACTGGCATCTCATCGTACTCGGCGGTGCCCGAGTGGATGGCGAGCAGCCCATTTCCCTGGTGCACGTAATTAGCAAAGGCTGCCTGGACAGCGTCCGTCATCCAGCCAGCTTGATCGGTCGCAGAGACGTTGTTGGACTTGGTCAGGATCACCAGTGGGTACGTCATCATCTGTTCCGGCGACCAATCGTGGGCGTTTTCGATCCAGTCAAAGGTGAACTCGACCTCTTTCAACGCCCCCAAGCCCGTTCGAGGAACCCGGGCCGGATGCCAATAATCATCACAAAGGACTAATGTTTTCATGCTACAAACAGAACTGGTCTCAACTATGCGCTCAATGCGCGATTCAATCGCCATGAGCAAAGCGGGTGGTTAACGAGCCTGAATAACACAAAGGCGGAACTGGCTTGTCGGAAAATCACCCGGGCGCCCGCACGCTCACCGCCCGTTGGTTACCGCGACCACCACGGCTTCGCTTGGCGGCCCATCACCTGTCGCGGCAATGGCATTCACACCATTCTGCCCAACGAAGAACGAGCCGTTAGTGGATGGACAGAGTGATGCCCAAGATCTAGATGACTTTGACACAAACAGGTGTCGGTACATCCACACTATGACCTCTCGAGCCGAGTTCACCTGACGTGGGGTCGAGCCTGAATGCAACAACGTCTCCTGTGTCCTGATTGGCGACTATCAGGAATTCACCGGCCGGGCCGATCGCAAAGTGCCTGGGAGTTTTCCCCTGTGTACTCCTATGTCCAATACAGGTAAGCTTGCCGCTCACCTGATCGATGGCGTAGATCACGATGCTGTCGTGGCCGCGATTCGAGCCGTAGAGGAACTTACCCGAGGCGGAGATCTGCACCCGCGCGCAGGTGTTTGCTCCTTCAAAATCCTTGGGGAGTGTTGAAAGGGTTTGGATTTCTCGTAGGGTTCCCTTGCTCTTGTCGTATCGAAAAGCCGTCATCGTCGAATTGAGTTCGTTAATGAGATACACGTACCCGCCGCTGGAGTGCATGGCCAATTGGCGCGGCCCCGCTCCCGCCGTAACCTCGACCCAGGGATCCTCGTTCGGTTCCAGTTTACCCCGCTTCGTGTTGAATTTGTAGATCATCAACTTGTCGAGCCCGAGGTCAGGTACAAAGGCGTAGCGTCCGGTGCCATCCAGGGTGACAGCGTGAGCATGAGGGCCGGATTGACGTACCGGATTGGCGCTTGAACCCTGGTGTTGTATCACATCTGTCGCCTCTGCCAGGGATCCGTCCTCTCGGATCGGAAGCACACAGACACTGCCGCTCGTGTAATTGGCAACCAGTACAAACCTTCCCGTCTTATCAATAGTCAGGTGGCAGGGATCTGTGCCATAGCTCGGCTTCCTGTTTAGGAATCTCAGCCTGCCGCTACCTGGTTCCACCGAAAAGGCGCTGACCGCGCCAGTCGGAGCACCCTCGAACTCGCTCAACTCATTGACGGCGTACAAGAACCGGCGAGAAGGATCAATGGCCAGATAGGATGGGTTCGGCACACCTTCGGCCAAACCGCACTGCTTCATCAAGCCCGAAGTGACATCAAGTTTGTACACATAGATGCCCTTCCCCATCCCCTTCCCTTTGAAAATCTGCCCTGTCTTGGACACGATCTCCTCAGTATATGTGCCGATGAAAACCAATCTGTGCTTCGACATATCATCCCTCATCTCAGAGTCTCAAGGGCGGGTAGGACTGCCGTCCGGCAAACGTGTTTGAGTCCACGCTTCCACCGTATCCTGGCAGGGATACTTGGTCGCCAGTTTCTCGTCAATGTCGATACCCAAGCCGGGGTTGTCATTGGGATACATGTAACCGTTACGAACTTCTGGCAACCCGGGGAACATCTCGTACACCAGTTCTGGAAAGCGACACCATTCTTGAACACCAAAATTGGGGGCCCACACATCCAGGTGTAGGTTAGCCGCGTGCCCCACCGGCGAGGTATCGCCCGGACCATGCCACGCAGTACGGATGCCGTACATATTGGCAAACAGCGCAACATCGCGGGCCGGGGTCAGTCCCCCCATCTGGCTGATGTGCATCCGTACAAAATCAATTAGGCGACCAGAGATAAGCGGCTGCCACTCGTGGGGATTGTTGAACAATTCGCCCATTGCCAACGGTGTGCTGCACTGCTGGCGGATGGTTTCAAACCACTTGATATCTTCCGGCGCCAACGCGTCCTCCAGGAAAAAGAGTTTGAATTGCTCCATATCTTTGGCGAACTGCACCGCGTGGATGGGTTGTAGTCGCTCATGAACATCGTGCAAAAGCTCGACCTTTTTGCCTACTGTCGCGCGTATGTGCTCGACCATATCGAGCATATTGCGACAATAGGCGCGGGGGTCAAAATACGCGCCGTCCGGTGCGCCGTCCGGTTTGACCATCTTGTCGGCCTGACCACCATACCCGCCCATTTGCACTCGAATGTGGCGATAGCCTTGCTCCATGAATTGGCGCACCTTTTCTTCGACTTCTTGCGGGTTTTTCCCATCGGCGTGCACATAAACTGCCGCCGCTTCTCGACATTTGCCGCCCAATAGCTGGTAGACCGGCATACCGGCCTGCTTGCCTTTGATGTCCCACAGAGCCATATCAATTCCGGAAATGGCATTGTTCAACACCGGTCCATTGCGCCAGTAGCTATGCACTGTGGCCATCCGGAAAATCTCCTCAATACGAGAGACTCTGCGGCCCAGCACAAACGGCTTTAGGTGCTTTTCAATGGCGGTATGTACTGCGTGGAATCGTTGGGTAAATGTGGCGCAACCCAGCCCATACAATCCCGGCTCGGAGGTTATGACCTTCACGATGACCAGCCTTGATCCAGCTGGTTGGGTCAGAATAGTTTGCACATCCTTGATAATGACTGGCATGCTATTCACTCCTATAGAATCCTACGTTCCCGAACTCCAGTATCGGAACGTGAGGGTTCATCTGGTGTTTGGGAAGCCCCGCTTGATTGTAGCTCCCATGGGAATGGTGAGTGGTTTGAAGAGATTAGAGATTTCCGCTTTACATGGGCTGCTCTCGCGTACCAAGCTGAACGGTCAAACCACCGTCCACATAGATTACTTGACCGGTGATGTAGGCCGCATCCGGCGAGGCCAGGAATGCCACCGCCGCTCCGATTTCTAACGGGGTGCCAAGTCGGGAGATTGGAATTCGCTGGGTATAGGCTTGCATTCTCTCGTCACTGCCAGCCAAGGACCGCTCTGTACACGTAGCCCCCGGAGCAATGGCATTGACTCGGATGCCGTACTCGGCCAATTCCAGAGCCATCGATCGCGTCATCCCATCTAGCGCGCCTTTGGTTACGTCGTAAGGAAGGCCGCGCCAATGAGCGATCAACCCGCCCACAGAACTGATGTGGATGATATTTCCCCCTCGGCCCGACTCGCGCATGGCTTCTGCTGCTCGATAAGCGCACAGATAGGGGCCCTTGATGTTGTCCGTGAGTTGGGCATCCAAGAGCGCTTCATCCACCTCAAAGAAATGAACCCGCCTTATATTGGCAGCGTTGTTGACCAGCAGATCGACGGAACCAAAAGTCTGCAGGGTTTTGGCAAACAATCGATTGATGTCCTCAGTTTGACCTACATCTGCCAGCACAGCGAGAGCATCGGCACCCAACCCACGTAACTCTGCTGTTATGGCCTCGACTGTTTCCGGCGTGCGGCTATTAATCACTACTTTCATTCCCTCCCGAGCCAGGCGAATGGCAATTCCTTTGCCGATGCCCCGGCTAGACCCAGTCACAATCGCCACCCGGCCCGATAACTCGGGGTAGCGAGGGTGGATAGACTCGTACAATGATCTAGTGTCCATCGCTTATTTGCTCCATTTTCCGCCTGGCCTTGAAAGATCCGCTCCCACGTACCAAAGATTTCGGCGAGCCCTCGGCGTGAGCTCGGTCGAACGCCAGCCGAAGCCGTCTAGGCGGCCGTTGGTCACCGCGACAACCACGGCTTCGCTTGGCGGCCCATGCCGCTTCAGGTGCGCGTCGGCGGTCGTGTCCGTCTTGGACAGGCGTCCTCGCCGGTGCGGTTTTACCACCGGCCCAGAGGCCGTCGTCGTCGTTGATGCCTGTCCTGAACGAAGTGACAGGAACACGCTGGCCGTAATGTGCGGCAGTACAGTACACTGCATGGCATTTACAAGGGTCAACGCACTCTTTATCACATACCACTCTCATGCCACGGACGACAGAGGCCATTGCAGCCATAGGTCGCGCCCTGAGCAACCCAAACTGAACCCGGCTTCTACGGTCGAAAACGAATACCGCTGCGGCTCTGCTCGCCGGTATTGTGCTGGTGAAACGAGCAGACAGCAAGGCGTAAGGAGCAGATCATCTTGAATGGTTGCCAACGCACAATGTCAGCGGTTACTAGCTAACGGCCAAGCTCACCTGCCGCCATGAAGCGCTGCGGACTAGCGGTCGGGTGCAGCGCTTGGTTAGGTTCGGTTGTTATGCTCCAAAGTTATGACTACATGCCCCTTTCTTTGGCCTGATTCCACGTATCGGTGGGCATCGGCAGTCTGTTCGAGCGGAAAGCGCTTATCAATTACAGCTTTCAGCTCCCCCGCTTCAACGAGCTGTTTGGTGAGAACCAGATCTTCAGGTCTTGCGACCAGAATCGCGCATATGGCTTTCTTTCCGCCTCCGAACGAAGTTCGCAACATGTCGACAAAGTCTCTCATCTTGAAGCTGGTCATGACATATTTGCCCGCTTCCTTCAGAGAACCCTTGCTTCGTGAGAATGAACTCTTTCCCAATACGTCAACAATCAGATCGTAGGTCTCTCCAGTCTGGGTGAAATCCTCTTTGGTGTAATCAATGACCTTGTCCGCTCCGAGAGCCTTCACAAATTCCATCCTTGGGGTACTGCACACCGCTGTAACTTCCGCCCCATAGTGCTTGGCAAGCTGTAACACTCCCGAACCTATCCCCCCGCTAGCCCCATTGATGAGCACTTGTTGACCGCTCTGAATACCGACCTTTCGGAGTAGATCGATCGCCATCAGGGCGCTATAGGGGACAACAGCAGCTTCCTCATAGCTCATGTTGGCCGGTTTCAACCCGAGAGGCCCATCTTCCGGCAAGCATCGATACTCCGCGTGGCACCGCATCTGTGGCCCGGGATATCCAAAGACCTGATCGCCGGTTTTGAAAGAAGTAACATCCTTGCCGACCGCTTCAATTTCCCCGGCTAGCTCATTTCCCAGGATTGTGTTTTTTGGTCTACTGAAACCAAATTGAAGCCCGCCAATCAGGTAGAAGGGCAAGGGCATGAAGAAGTCACGAGGGGAGATATTCCCGTAATTTCGGGCCGCAATATCCCCGAAATTCACCGATGTCGCATGTATCCGTATGAGTACCTCATCGTCCTTGGGAGCAGGTTTTTCTACCTCTTTGAGTTGAAGAACATCCGGTGGCCCGTATTCTGTGTACACAATCGCTTTCATGAGTTTCCTCCAAGTTTGCTTTGTTCGTGCGCGAAGGAGAGACCTCCCAAAGTAGACTATCTGTGGCGTAACCACCACTCTTTCCAAATTAGACGCACTTCCACTGGCTCCGCCGCCTTTGCGAACCAAAAGAGGCCGATGTCGGTCCAGGCACCCCTTCACGGATGCACCCAGACCAAGCGATCGGCCTACGAGCGACTACCTTACTCCTCCTCACTTAACCTCAGACCTTAGTAGAACTGAGGCCACCGATGACGCCACGTTCTATTCTATCATAAGTCTAGTCCGAGAGCAATTCCATTGTGCCATAGCCAGCACACGAACCAGTGGACAGAGATTAAGCAAGCCTCTGTCTCACCCCAATGTATGTAATGAAACAGAGGCCAATCGCTCCCAGGTCAACGGAACAGAGTATCGTTACACTGAGCACATCAGGGCCACAGACAACTGGGACAGAAGTATTATATCAGACATAGCGACCGGCGTCTGGTTACGAGCGTGCTTGGTCGACATCAATTGGCTGCTGCACAACTCGATAGGGCTACCTAGCTCGAGACCAAAACCCAGGCCGGGACTGAGAATCAAACTCTCAGCCCCAGCCTCTTTTGTCGCGCAGATTTTCTCCTGGTTGTAGCCCACGAGAGGCACAATCCGCTACGCTCAGGATAGCGCTGCGTGCCACTACTCGCCGATGATCTTGACCAACACCCGCTTCCGCCGCCGCCCGTCAAACTCCCCGTAAAAGATGCGCTCCCAGGTGCCAAAGTCGAGCCGGCCGTTGGTCACCGCGACCACAACCTCGCGCCCCATGATCTGCCGCTTCAGGTGCGCGTCTGCATTGTCCTCACCCGTCCGGTTGTGCCAATACTGGTCGATCGGTGCGTGTGGAGCCAGTTCTTCGAGCCACACCTCGTAGTCATGGTGCAGGCCACTCTCATCGTCGTTGATGAACACGCTGGCCGTGATGTGCATCGCATTTACAAGGGTCAACGCCCTCTTTATCATATACCGCTCTCATACTCCTGCCGGTCGAGACGCTGGCGGCGATATGCCGCGCCCTGAGCAATCACAACTGAACCCAACATCTACGGCTGAAAGTGAGTCCTGCCGCGGCTCTGGTCACTGATATTGTACTGGCAAGGCGAGAAGGCAGCAAGACGCGATGAAGGGGCTATCGGGAATAATGAAGAACGCGCAATGCCAGACGTTGACCATGAAACTTGACGACCAGTTGCATGGACCCTCGAGATGTGATAGGATAGGCGTGCCGGCCTAGCGCGAAGGATGACAAAGGGTGCGTCGCACAGAGACAAGCGAGCAGGGCACAATGCACGGATGCTGGTTGAGCGTTGAACGGATCATGCGGTCCGCATATCGATGGAGGGACAGGCAATGAGAAGAGTAGGCTACATGCTCACTGTTTGCGTGGCACTCGCTCTGGTCACAGGTTGTGCGGTTTCGACGGATCAGAGTGCCACGCAGCCTATCGACGGTCTTGACGGGCAGGCAGCTGTGCCGGGAAGAGGCCCTTCCGGGACGGACCTCTGTCCGCCCACGCCTTCGTCCGTTGGCAGTGGCTCCTCTTGCTCGACCTTCATGCTTCGTACGGACGACGCGTTCCTCATCGGGCACAACCTCGACGAGGGCTGGGAGAGGCCCGGTACGATCGTGATCAACAAGCGGAATGTGCAAAAGACGGGCGCTAGCTATTACGATCTGATCTTGGGGCAAAAGCCCCCCAACCCCGCCATAGCCTGGACCTCCCGCTACGGATCCGTGACATTTAACCAGTGGGGCAAGGAATTCATCGATGGTGGGATCAATGAGGTGGGTCTCTACATTCACGAGATGTCGCTCCTCGGGACGAGCTTCCCGGAAGACGAGGAGCGGCCGAGGATGTTCATGATGCAGTGGATGCAGTACCAGTTGGACAACTACGCTTCGGTGGAGGAGGTCTTGTCGAATCTCTCAACCATCGTCCTCGAAGGTTGGACGTGGCACTTTTTCGCTTCGGATAGAGATGGGAACACCGCGGCCATCGAGTTCGTCGATGGTGATCCCAATGTCTACACCGGCGACTCGATGCCCATACCGGTGCTGTGCAACACGGCCTACCCGGACGAGCTGGCGAACCTCGAAGGTTATGCCGGTTTCGGGGGAGAGGAGCCTGTTCGCCTGCGGCACAAGGGCACCGAGAGATTCGTTCACGCGGCCTACATGATCCGGAACGCGCCAGAGTCAGTAGACTCGGACTATGGCTTCAAGATCCTCAAGACCCTGGAGCGAGGACTGACACGGTGGTCGATCGTGATCGACGTGAACCAGGGACGAGTGTACTTCCACACTTCCGCGGGCAGGAAGATCAAGTACTTTGACATGGCGGGCTTGGACTTTTCACCAGACACGCCGGTAAAGATGCTGGATGTCCACGCTGATCTCAAGGGCGACGTCTTGGACTACTTTGTGGACTATTCTCCCGAGCGCAACCTGCGAGCTGTGAAGGAAGGGATCGAGTCGACCGATAGTGAGGAGGGGCTCTCGAATTCCCTTGCACAGTTCGGCTACGGTCTGGATGACCTGATCGACAGGGCGTGCGCGTTTGCCAACGGCGGGAGTTGCGCGTCCTCGCTGGCGGATGCCGAGACATCGGGCGGCGTTGACGCTATCGCGGCGGATGCCCTGAGCAAGCCGGGTCCAACGCGCAACTGGATCCTGTGGCCGCTAGGCGCCGTCCTCGCCTTGCTGCTGTCTGCCTCCCTCTTGCTGGTCCACCGGCATCGGCGACGACCACCAGAGGAGACCGACTGCTGAAGATCGCCACCAGGAAGCCCTGGGCATCAATCGGGAGATGAGCTAACGGCAGGGGGAGGCCGCTACCTTGGGTAAGCTTGGCCTGATCTACTCAGCCAATGGGGAGCTGGACCCTGCGGCCCGACAGTGCTTCACAGAGGTACTCCGCATCCTGGACCGGTGCGGGCTCTGGCGCGACCGAGGCAGCTGCCTGGCTCGAGACTATGATCCAGGCCGGGACTGAGAGTTTGATTCTCAGCCCCGGCCATTTTGTCGTACAGACCGCCTGTTCATTGTGGCGCACCAGAGCCACAATCCATTACGCGCAAGATAGCTCTGAGCGCACCTATTCGCCGATGATTTTAACCAACACCCGTTTCCGGCGCCGTCCGTCAAACTCACCGTAAAAGATCCGCTCCCACGTGCCAAAGTCCAGCCGGCCGTTGGTGACAGCGACGACCACCTCCCGGCCCATGATCTGGCGTTTCATGTGGGCGTCCGCATTATCCTCACCGGTGTCATTGTGCCGGTACTGGCTAATGGGCGCGTGGGGGGCCAGCCCCTCCAGCCATTTTTCATAGTCCTGGTGCAAGCCATACTCATCGTCGTTGATGAATACGCTGGCAGTAATGTGCATGGCATTTACAAGGGTCAGCACCCTCATTATCATATACCGCTCTCATAACACTGAGTGCAGAGGCCATTGCCGCGATAGGCCGCGCCTTGAGCAACCACAGCTAATCTCACTTCTGGAACACGGTCTTCTCGGCGGTTCGCATGCAACTGGACGCTGCACGGCAATATCCGTAGCTAACGTTGGCGTAACCTGCTTGGCGGGTTCAGCTCAGGAAACTGCCTTGCTCCAGGCCAGACTGTCAACAATCGCACCGCTTACCTGCGGGGCGTTAGCCCCGATCAGCTGCAACGCGGGTTGGCTGGCTTGCCAGAACGACAAATTAGCCGCGTTCACTATGGCATCATTCATAGTGAATGCCTAGTCGAGCTTGACGATCGCACCAGGCCGCCACGTTTTGTCGAACCAGGGTTCCAGCGGGCCATAAAGCCGCAAGATGATCCAGACGCTTTTGCCGGGTATGGTTTGGATCCAGTTCCTCTCCTTGCCAGCCGGAGCTTCGGGTCCAAGGTAAACGTCTGTCGAGCCATCGGCGTTCGATTTCGCGCCGCCGGGCTGGTTGTTAACGCTGGGGAACTGCTGATCCGTTTGCAGCATCGCCCGGGTTTGGGTGTCATAGGCCACCACCGACCAGAAGTCTTTGGCAGGTGGATTGGGGGGGAGCGTCAGTTTGTAGGTGTGCGCCCCGTCCAGCCACTCGCCGTCGGAGTCGCAAGCAGCCGCAGCGTACTGCGAGCCGACCCCCGGCATAGCGATGGCCATGGCCGGTGTGATCCCGGTGGCGTTGTAGTGAAACATGGAACGGGCGTCGTGAAAAAGCCAGTTATCAACCAAAAACTCGTGGTTACCAACTGCAAATGCACTAAACCAGGTTTTGTCATCATCAGGATAAAAGTAGGTAACGTCATCGCGGGAACGGAAAGACATAGAGCGAGCAGCGGCAGCGCCGATCAAAGCCGCTTCATTGAGAATGTTGCGCATCCGTTCATCAGGTTCAAAGGGCCGGCCTTTGACAATGCCCAACTGAGCCAGCCGTCCTCTTGTTTCCCGGCTAATGGAGTCGTCATGCTCTTCTTGAATTAGCGTGTTGATTTCCTCAAAGAACTGGAAGTTGTTGGCGTGGATGGTGTTGTTGTATTTACCCGATACATTGATGAATTCCATTGCCGGAGGATTGTCTGCTTTGGCCAGGGCGTAGATGCGCAGTCCTTCTTTCAAGTTTTTCACGGCCGGGCCGGAATCGCCCTCAACCAGGAAGCCGCGCACCAGGAACCAAATGCCATAGGTTTGGGATTGGTACACGTGGTAGCCGTCCGGCACATCGCCCTCGTAACCAGGCGGTAGAATGAGGTATTTTCCCCCTTTCCCCCGATCAGGCCCGGCGTTGCCGGTATCACCCACATAACGGAACCACATATCATCCAGGATGCCCAGGACATTCGGGGGTGACTCGATCACGGTTGGGCCGTCGGTGTTGAGGTCCAAAAACGTTGAAGCGTAGACCGTTTCCGAATTTGCCGTAAGCCACAACGCTTTCGAGTCCATCAGATCTTCGAAAATTGCCACCTGGTTACTCCGGATCACCCCCATATCTCGCAGACCTTCACGCATTGCAACTAGCGAGGCGGCCCGCATCTCATCGAGGAATACGCTAACCCCGCGTTGAAGATCATGGAAATCATAAGCCTTGCTGACGGTTTCGTCACTCGGCATTCCATCAAAGAATTCAAGCGTGCCGATACTTGTTTCAACTTGGTCCGGGATGGTGATTGCTTCCGGGATTTCAGTGGTCATTTTGTATTTTTCACTCATTTTTCCGTCTCCTTCTATCGTATTGATCCTTGCCAAAGTGGTAAAAGGGGTTCGCCCTAACCTTAGCTAGGAATTTCTTTTCGACAACGCCTAATCAATCCTAATGAACTCGCCGGGCCGCCAGGTCTGGTCGAACCACGAATCCAGTGGGCCATAGAGACGCAATACAGCGAGAAACCCTTTTCCAGGGATTGTTTGAACCCAGTTGCTTTCTTTGCCTGCCGGTGCTTCTGGGGCAAAATAGATATCGGTTGAACCATCCTGGTTGGAGCTGACCTTGCTGCGGGTGCTGTTCAAACCTGGGAACTGCTGGTCGGTTTGCAGCATCGAGCGAGTCTGGGGATCATATGCCA
>P_1C_Sed_1_UnCtyDRAFT_1000091_pt1 | contig 14997 bp, 14 predicted proteins | sample Pon1CUnioCityCA_6_FD_11282 | JGI IMG/M metagenome (IMG submission 11282) | reverse complement strand
ATTCGTTGACGTGACTGAGGAGATCCGTTCTAGCAAGGACTAGCGTCCTGCAGGACGAGTAGTAGCACCGGACTGTGATGATCTGCGCCGTGATCGGCATGCCCACTCATCGCACTCCTCGTCCGAGCAAAACTAAATAGGGGGCTGGCCTGACATGAGATGCCAGGCCAGCCCCTGTATGAAAACCGTCACTCGCTGCAAACCAGCAGACTTTTACTTCCCGGTCTCCTCTAGTCCAAAACTCCTCTCTCCAACCTAACCACCTGCTGTCGCAGCCATCCTACTTGTGACACAGACCGCACTGCTCGTTGATATAGTTCCCGTGATTGCTTGGTGCTGGTATCACTTCTGAAGCAGGATCGTGGCAGGTCAAGCAGGCTTCCCTGCCTTCGATATCGTGCGGGATGGGTGGTGTGAGGTCAACGACGAACGAGATCGACCCGGCCCAACCCTGTGGCGTGTGACAGATGCTGCACTCACCGATGAGATGATTCTCCGGCCGGTCGTGGCAGTTGCTGCATAGATATTCCGGACTCGTCTCGCCATCGGCGTGGCAACCTTCGCAGGATGCGCTCTCGTGATAACCCTCGAGTGCCACCGGATGATCGGGCAGGCGAGCATCCGAGAAGCTAGCTGGCGTGTGGCACTCTTGGCAATCCGCACCATAGTGGGAGTCACCCGGTGCTGCGTGGCAATCGGCGCAATCGGTGTTGACCTCTTGCTCAAAGTCGGCATTGGGGTGGCAACCGGAACACGCCGCCTGAGCGTGCCCGCCCACCAGTTCTACAGGGTGCGAGATCATGTCCACCGCCTGCCACGCTTCGGTAGATTGGTGGCAGGTGCTGCACTCGTAGGCCAGAACCGGATCGTGCGCACCGACGTGGCATGCCTCGCATTCACTCAGTTCGCTGTCCAGGTTGCGCTCCTGGTGGCAATCGAGGCAGACGCCCATCGGGCAGATGATTTGGCCACTCACAGGGTCGAATCCGTGTCCCACGGCCCCGTGACAGTCGCTGCACGACACATCAGCCACCTCGCCGTGAATGACCTCATTGTGGGGCGTGCGCAAACGGTCTTCGGGAAACTCCTCCCTAATCTCCGGGTGGCAAGCTACGCAGATCTGAGCATCTCCCTCGGTTGGGTCAGTGACTGTGCCGGCATGCGCTACTTCCACATCCTGAGCATAGGTGTCACCATAGTGGCAGGCTACACAGCGGATGTCGGCGTGGACTGCCTCCGCCGGCAAGGGCTCGACGACATAGAGATCAGCCTCGTTGGGGTCCATGCCCGCATCCAACAGTGCCTGTTCGTCTCCGTGGCACGCCTGGCACTGTTGTCCCTCCCGCGGTGAGGCGGAGACACTCGTTGTTACGGTTGCCTCCGTTCTGACCGCCTTGGCCTGCGTAGAAGGCTGCAATAGCAACACCATGGTGATGGTCAGCAGCGCCAGGGCACCGCCTCCAAAGAGGACAGCCCAACGGGAGAACTGGGGCATCGCCAGGCTTCGCTTGTCTCCCTCCTCAGGCAGGATAGGCAGAAAGCGCACAGCCAGCACAAAGAGCAGAACACCCGCCGCGACAGCGGCTACAGAGACCAGGATTTCCATCCAGTGAGGAAAGTACACGGCCCCATCTGGTGCTGCATAGGCGAAAATCGCGACGTTGGTACGGTTAAGGGCCACACCAGCAAGCGCACATGCCGAGCCCGCGAGCAGGCCCGAACTGGTGTTCCGTACTCTCTCGAGACCGAACAGGATGACCGGCACGATCACGCCGACGATGATCTCAGCCAGGAACAGCACGCTGAGCCACCCCGATGAGAAGAGCAACCCCATCTCGCCGTTCAGGACAAGGTCTCCGAGCTTGAGCACAAAGTAGACACCGAGCAGCACCGCCACTACGCGAGCCAGGTTGCTCATGAGTCCCAGGTCCAGCCGGCGGTGGAAGGCCCTGAAGGTCAGGGTGACCACAAAGATGACCATGGCCAGTCCAGCAAACACCGCCGAGGCAAAGAACAACAGGGGCAGCGTTGGAGTCCACCACAGGTGGTGCAGTCTGTAAGGGATAAGCAAGAACAGCGCGCCCAGGGAGGATTGGTGCAGTGATGAAAGCACGATCCCCAGTCCCGCGATCAGGATGGTCGCCATCCTGATCAACCGCAGCGGTTTCTGCCAGTTGAGACGCTCCAGGATGGCGGGGGCAACCTCCAGGACCATGACGCCGATGTAGATAGTTAGACAGATACTCACCTGGAACATGAACGAGTTGATGTTCCAGTACCAGGGCAGCAGGATATTGTAGAATTGGTGCCAGCGGCCGAGGTCCATGAGCAGGATTACGACGACCATGATCTCGCCCAGGAACCCAGCTACAACCACAGGGCGGGCGATGCCATGGTATTCCTTCTTGCCATAGATGTGAGTAACGGCCAGGATCATAAAGGCGCCGGCTGAAAAGGGGACGAAAAAGATGTCGTATACGATCCACAGGCCCCAGGGATAGCCGTCACTGAGGCTGGTGGTCGTTCCCAGGCCGTTGATCATGCGCACGATGCCTGCTCCCGCCCCGACCGCGACAAGCACGACTAGGAGCACAAAGATCAACGACAGAGAATTCTTTCTTACAGCGCTCATGATTCTCTCTCGCTTTCTTCGGAGATGGGCACGCGCACTTCTACCTCTTGCTGACGCCCATTGAACCAGTAGTACAGGCCGCCCAGCAGCAGCGTGACGCTGGCTGCCACGCCCGCGGTTCCATAGGTTGCCACCGCCTCACTCAGGCTGGTGACCGGCTCATTCCCGACCAGGGGGAATCCCATCGCCTCAAAGTTCACGGGCGAGAGGTACATCCAGGATGTTCCGCCAAGCTCTTCTTTGCCGTACAGGTGATGGAAGTACCCGTCCGGGTCTGCCTCGATGCGCGACTCAGCTTCGGCAATGAGGCTGTCGCGGTCGCCGAACATCAGCGCCCCTGTGGGACAGGCAGCTGCACAGGCTGGTTCCAGGCCATCCGCCTGCCTATCTGCACAGAAGGTGCACTTCTGGATGCGGGGAAGGGGTTCATCCCACTCGAACTTGGGGATGCCAAAGGGGCAGGCCACCATACAGTAGCGGCAGCCAATGCAACGCGTGCAATCATAGACGACTGGACCTGAATCCAGTTTCTGCAGAGCGCCCACCGGACACGCCGAGACGCACGCGGGATCCACGCAATGCATGCACTGCTTCTTGACAAACACCTTGTAGTGCTGCCCATCCTCTTCGATTTCCTGTAGCTCGGGCAGAGTCCAGGTGTCTGCCGAGAGACATGAATCGACCTCAACGCACCCCTCCTCATCAACATGAGCCGCAGGTAGATCGTTCCACTCCTTGCACGCCTGCTGGCACCAACCGCAGCCTATGCACTTGGTCAGATCAACCAACATGCCTTTGAGTTGGGCGGAAGAGGGCGTTTTCAGCGGTTCAGCTAGGGCGATGCCGGAGGGCATAAGCAGCCCGCCGGCAGTCACCCCACAGATATGTAGAAACTTCCTTCGATCAAGTTCCACGATGGTTCTCCATTGATACGCATCGCCAGGCTGGGGTAGGCTCTCAGCTCTTGATGGTTGTTGGGCTTTGGGTTGAAGAGCTCTCGGAGAGTTTCTTGAGCGGAAGCTTTTGGCCCACCCAGCGGAAGGTCACGATCACGGTTGCCACGAGCAGCCAGAAGAGCAAGCCCGGGCCGATCAGAATCAGTGTGCCAAGTAGCGCGTTCAACGCCGTTCCGAGTCCCTCAATTACCTGTTCCATAGCACCCTCCTTTGTGTCTGAGACTGCCCGGTGTTCGGCAGCCTATCCAGATCAGTTCACCGTCTCCGGGCACTGCGCAGCCGATCCATGATATCGGTTGACAGCAACAGTGCCGGAATGAACAACACCAACACAGTTCCCACTACCAGCGTAACCACTGCCTGCATGTCCATAAAGTCCGCTCCTTTCCTTATGAGTTAGCCTGCTCTACGACTCAACGATATTCACTCAGGTCATCATTGTCGATTCTTTCCCGCACAATGAGGATCAACCCGGCAAGCACTGTCCCCCACACCAGGGACAACACAATCAGGTCCATCAGACCGCTGTAGATCCAATCACTTGGTATCATCATTGTTTCCTCCGAGACCCGGTTGTAGGTCCAATCTTGAGATTCACGCACCTGGCTACTTGAACGAACTCTTTCTCGCAGCCTCTGACTTCACTATATCATCTGTACCGGCTTGTGTCATCGGCCAAGACCTCATACTTGATCCAGCACAAAGGCGAACTCGGATAGTGGCTATTTGTGGTCAATGCCACAGCACTAGGCCAAGTTGCCTAGTGACTGCAGGTTGGTGTATAGGCACATTGCACATCGCGCCAGCCTGCCAGCCAGATAGACCCAGACAACCCCAGTTTGCGATCATTCTGGGATTGACAGCCCTCTTCGAAAGCGATATAATCATTCCCAGAGCATGGTAGATTGCTGAATCATTATCGTAGATTTCCCATTTAAATCCTTCGGTCGACGAATGCCAGAGCAAGTAGGGCAGACTGGAGAATAGAGACTCATGGATCAGATCACAGTCCTCATGGCTGACGATCACGACCTAGTGCGAGAGGGCACTCGCGAGCTCTTGGAGCGCGAAGAGGACCTCCTGGTGGTGGCCGAGGCTGGTGATGGAAGAGAAGCCGTTCGCCTGGCTGAAAAGCACCAACCCGACGTTGCGCTGATGGACATCGATATGCCCAAGCTCAACGGCATTGGGGCCACCAAAGAGATCAAAGTCGTTTCTCCTGGCACTGCTGTGCTCATCCTGACCGCTTACGATGACGACCAATACGTGTTCGCATTGATCGAAGCTGGGGCAGCAGGCTATTTGCTCAAAGACGTGCGGGGGCGTGATCTGGTCGCAGCCATCCGAGCTGTACATGCCGGCGAATCCGCCCTGCACCCGGTGATCGCGCGCAAGGTGCTCTGTCACATTACGCGTCCTGATGGGCAGCCGGGAGCGCAGAGCAAGGCATCGCAGCTGTCTGACCGCGAGCTGGGCGTGTTGCGGCTAGCAGCCAAAGGCATGACCAATCGCGACATTGCGCGAGAACTCAATCTCAGCAAGCGCACCATCCAGGCCCACTTGAGCACCATATTCACCAAAATGGAAGTTGGCTCACGCACCGAGGCTGTGGTCCAGGCATTACGAGAGGGTTGGATCACACTCGATGAGACCGTCTAGAGAGTAAGCAGATGAAAAAAGACGAACAGATCTCCCAGTCTCAATACTTCTGGGTCGTCGTGGTGATGCTAATCATTTGTGGCTTCTTCCACTACTTTGTGACACAGACACATTTGATGCAGCAGTCTGCCTTTCCTATGACACGACAAGCCGTAGTTCGCATCATCTTCCTGCTGCCCGTAGCCGCAGCCGCCTTTGGCTTTGGCCTGGCAAGGGGCCTGTTCACCCTGGCAGTGGCGGCACTAATTATGATGCCTCGTGTCCTATTCATCTCGAAGCAACCACTCGATGCTCTCTTCGAGACTCTGGCAGTGGTCATCGTGGGATGCCTCCTCGTCTGGATGATCGACGTTCAGGATCGGGAAAAGAGACTACGACAGCGGGTAGTCGAGGAGTTGGAGACAGTCAATGCGATTGCTCTGACCCTCACTCAGCCGCACGATCTCGATGCGATGCTGGATCAGACGCTTGACAAAATCTCGGAGGTCATCGGCATAGCCGAGCCCGCAGGAGCCATCCTACTGCTCGATCCATGGGGACAGACCTTGCACGTCCGGGCGTACCGGGGCAAATACGCAGAGTTTGTCGACAGTGCCGACGAGGTTCCCCTTACCGAGTGCCTGTGCGGACTGACGGCAGAGTCGGGACAGGTTCTGGTTGTGCAGGATGCCCTGAACCACCCTCGACATGTTCGCTGTGTCGAACCAGAGCCCCACACCCACGTATGCGTGCCTCTGAAATCCAAGGACCGGCTGTTGGGCATCATGGAGTTCTACCTACCCAGCGACCATATGGTCGATGCCATCGACAGGAAGATGCTCGGCGCCATCGGCCGGCAGGTTGGCGTGGCTGTCGAGAACGCCCGCCTCTGCGAGAACCTGCGTTTCTACGCCTGGCAAACTAGCAAAGCCCAAGAAGAAGAACGGAAGCGCATCGCCCGCGAGCTTCACGACGATACTGCCCAACAGCTGGTTGCCCTTTCGCGCCACCTCGACACGTTAGCAGACTCTGAGGAGAATCTGTCCGAGGCNGGTACAGAGCGACTGGAACAGCTNCAGCAGCGGATCGAGGATGCNTTGCAGGGAGTNCGCCGCTTCAGCCGCGACCTGCGCCCTTCGGTCCTGGACGATCTCGGCCTGCTGCCTGCGCTGGAAGGGCTGCTGGCTGATCTGGAGGGAATCGATATTGCCACCGACCTCAACATCTCGGGCGACAAACATCGCCTGGCGTCGGACGTCGAGTTGGCGCTATTCCGCATCGTTCAGGAGGCCCTGAACAACGTGCGCCGGCATGCCAATGCCTCCAACGTGGCGATCGACGTGGGGTTCAGAGATGGCTGGGTCAGGCTGGACGTGCGTGACGACGGCCAAGGGTTTGAGCTCTTGGGAAGTCCGGGCGACTTTGCCTACGGCGGCAAGTTCGGCCTGCTGGGCATCGAGGAGCGGGTTCAGCTCCTGCGTGGTCGTTTCCAGGTGCAGTCAGGCAAAGGGCAGGGAACAACGATCCGTGTCGACTTGCCCACAGAGGTCCTCCCGCCCAAAGAGCCCCAGATATAGGGAAGACGGCTGCTCTCTAAATCTCGCCCACCCTGCAGCGGGTGCCAGGCTGCCCGGATTATGGGTAGCGGCGTCCCTCTCCCTCGATTTGCCTGGATGTTACGGCAGGCGCCACACGCTGTCCAGATGAACGTGATTGGTGAACGTTATCATGCCCAGCCCGCGAAGGCAATCGGTGCCTTCACGCACCACCCAGACCACGTGCGGACCAGCAATGCCATGGTCGGGATTGTAATACGAACCACCGCCCATGGGGAATTCGGCAGTCCCAGTTTCCTTGGTGAGGATCACTTCGCCTCGATCCAGGCCACAGGCCTGCTTCTCAGGCGGCAGCACTGCAGCGCCCTCCCAGTAGAACACCACCTCCTGCCCCACGATCGGCTCACCGTAGATATCCTCCAACCGAACAATCAGCGTCGCGTAGGCATCAGCCGCCCGGAGTTCGACAACTTTGGCCGCACCGGTTCCGGTATGAAGTTCAACTGGACCAAAGGTCTCCAGCAACCAGCCCCAATCCTGAAGCGTACCGTCCATGTCATAGATAGCCAGATCTGGCAAGACAGGCTCTTCGGGGCGCATGACCAGGGGAAGATATGCCCGGGGAATAAGATCCAGGGGAGCCGCCGGACTCCCCGACACCGGGCGCGGCAGGGCAAGACCCAAGACCGGACCCACCAGCCCCAACAGGGCCATCACCACCAACAACACGCGCCTGGTAGAACGAGCTGTGTGTCTCACACATCCCTCCCCTTGCCACAGATCTGCGGGTATCCTGCTGGCACAACCACAAAGGCTGAATTATACCCGAAGATGGCGAATAGCTCCAGAGTAACTCCTGGCTGCACGACTGTGGCAGAGTCGACGTCCTACCTGCACGTACTCGCAGCAGATATGGAGATTTCACGCCAGCCCGCGGGGCTGGTGGTTGGCCCTCAAGCCGGAACGCACCGCCCCTGATCCAGACTGACCGCTACCATTCCTCCCGGATCCGGTTGTACTCCTGGTAGGGATACCACCACTCCTTGCGCTCCATGAAAAAGTCCCAGTGGACGTGCTTGGTCTGGCGGAATTCGTCCAGACCTTCATCACCTAACTCGCGACCAATCCCGCTCATGCCGAATCCGCCAAATGGGCCAGCGTCGTTGTCCGTGAGCGGGTCATTGATCCACAGCGTACCGGCCCGCACCTGCTCGTAGAACATTTTCACGTACTGGGCATTGCGCGTGTACAGATTGGCACCGAGTCCGTACACTGAATCGTTGGCCAGCGCAATAGCCTGCTCAAAGCTCTCGTACCTCACAATGGGCAGGACCGGGCCAAAGGTCTCCTGGCACATGACCTCCATCTCGCGGTCCACCTCCACCAGGACCGTTGGCTGGTAAAAGTAGCCCAGGGGAAGGTGCGGGGGACGACGGCCGCCGGTAAGCACGCGCGCGCCACGCTGGACAGCATCCGCGACCTGGCGCTCTACCTTTTCCCTGTAGGTCTCCCGGGCCATGGGTCCCAGGTCCGTGTCCCGATCGAGGGGGTCGCCAAGGACCAGCCCTTCTACGTACTCGGCGATGAGGCTCGTAAACTCGGCATAGAGGCTTTCGTGGACGTAGATGCGTTCGGTGCTGGTACACACCTGGCCATTGTTGAGGAGCGCCGCCCAAGCCACACCCGGCACCGCGACATCGAGATCGGCATCCTCGGCAACGATAAAGGCATCCTTGCCCCCCAGCTCCAAATGCAGCTTTTTCATCTCCGGCGCTGCGAGCCGGGCAATGCGCTGTCCGACCTCCGTGCTCCCCGTGAAGGCAATCACCGGTACACGTCTGTGGGTCACCAGGGCATCTCCCACATCATTTCCGGAGCCAGTAATGATATTGACTGTGCCACGGGGTAGGTGCTCAAAGGCACCAGCCAACATCAGCGCGGACAGGGGAGTGACCGAAGAAGGCTTGAGCACAATCGTGTTGCCCGCGGCCAGCGCCGGAGCCACCTTCCAGGCCATAAGCAAGAGGGGATAGTTCCAGGGCACGATAGATCCGACGACCCCGTAAGGCTCCTTGAGCACCAGGCTAAGCTGGCTGCTCTCGATGCTGGGGATCACCCGTCCGCGACTATGGCGTCCCAGTTCAGCATAGTAGTCGAAACAGGCTGCCGTCCAACTCACCTCGTCGAGGTTCTCGACGAGGGGCTTGCCCCCCTCCAGCGTGAGCTGGCGGGCCAGGGCAACCTCCTCCTGGCGCAGACTGCGGGCGACTTCGTGCAAAAAGTCGGCACGCTCTACCGCCGGGATCCAACGCCAGACCGCAAAGGCCGCCTCGGCAGCAGCGACTGCCCGCTCGACATCCGCTGGCCCGCCTGCCGGCACGCTGTCCAGAACCTGCTCCGTAAACGGATTCAGGACCTCGATGGCGCGACCCGAAGCGGATGGTACCGCCTCGCCGTTGATCCACATCGTTTGAGTCATCTACACCTCCAAGCTATAGAAAAGGAGCAATGCATCCCCTCCTCACCCCAGCCTGTCGTGTGATCGAGTCCAGTTGGACAGGACCCGGGCTGCAGGGGAAGGCATGCATTGCCCCCGGTTGGCCGCCACGCAGCTCCAGCAGAGGGCAGCCTATCGTTATTCCGTCTTGATCTCAGTCCAGATGCGATCGTAGAGCGATGTAGCATCTCCGACGTCGCGCAGGAATTCCAGCTTTTCCATGACCTCGTCCGGCGGGTAGATGGCTGGCTCCTCAAGGATCTCGGCATCGATGAACTCGGTAGACGCCTTATTCGGGCTGCCATACCAGGTATAGTTGGTGATCTTGGCGCCCACCTCCGGCCGCAGCAGGTAGTTGATGAACACCTCGGCGGTATACTGGCTGGGCGCTGACTTGGGAATAGCCAGATTGTCCGTCCAGATCACCCCGCCTTCTTCGGGGATGATGTACCACACCTGCTCCGCCTCTTCTGCAGCAGCAAAATAGTCACCACTCCAGCCATGACCGAGGTCCACCTCACCGGCGGCAAGGAGGTCCTCGAACCCATCGCTATCATAGGCTGCCACCCACTCCTTCTGCTGGATCAGAAGCTGCTTGGCCTCCTCCAACTCCTGTTCATCCGTCGAGTTGACAGAATAGCCCAGATACTTGAGCGCCGCCCCGAGCACCTCCCGGCTGTCGTTCAGCATACTGATCCGTCCGGCGTACTCGCTCGCCACGGCAGGGTCAAACAGATAGGCCCAGCTGCCGGGCGCCTCCTCAAACAGATCGGCATTGTAGCCTATGCCCGTGGTGCCCCACTGGTACGGCACAGAGTACACGTTGCCGGGATCGTACGGCGGGTCTTTGAACGTTTCGTCGATATTCTCGAAATTGGGGATGTTGTCATAGTTGATCTCGGCCAGCAGGTCCAGCTCAGCCATGATGGCCACCATATAGTCAGAGGGCACGACGAGGTCGTAACCGGTGGCTCCAGCCTGTAGCTTTGCTAGCAGGTCCTCGTTGCTAGCAAAGGTGTCCTCTATGACCTTGACGCCGAATTCTTCCTCGAACTCCTCATAGATCTCAGGGTCGATATACTCGGACCAGTTGTAGACGTGCAGCTCTTCGGCCAGTTCCTGCTCACCACCGCCATCGCCACCGCCGCAGGCAACAGCGACGACCAATAAGGCGAGTACGGCTGTGATCGTAAGTGCTCTTCTCATTCCATCCTCCTTTGATTTGCCAGTGAGGTTACGACACATGCTTCCAGAGATGAACGGCTCAGGGTAGATCTGCTACGGAACCACCTCCTTTCCGCTGCAGCAGCAACGAAGCCAGGACCAACACCATGGAGGCCGCGAGCAGCAGCGTCGACACGGCGTTGATCTCGGGTGTGATACCCAGCTTGACCATCGAATAGATGCGCAAGGGCAGGGTCGTCGAACCAACACCTGCCGTAAAGAAAGTGATGACAAAGTCATCGAGCGAGAGGGTAAAAGCCAGCAGAGCCCCGGCGAGGATGCCGGGCATGAGGAGCGGCAATGTCACGTATCGAAAGGTCTGGAGTTCGTTGGCGCCCAGGTCCTGAGCTGCCTCTTCCAGGCTCCGGTCGAATCCCACCAACCGGGCGCGGACGACGATGGCCACAAAGGAGATCATAAAGGCGATATGGGAGATCATGATAGTGATCAGGCTCAATCTGAACTGGATGAGGACAAAGAAGAGCAGAAGCATCACCGCCATGGCAATGTCGGGGATGATGACTGGTAGGTAGAGGAGCGCATCGAAGGCCAGCTTGCCGGGAAAGCTGTGACGCTCCATAACCAAGGCGACCATAGTGCCAATCACCGTTGAGACCAGCGTGGAAACGACGGCGACGACGAGGCTATTCTCCAGGGCGGTGACCATCGCCTCGTTGCGGAATAACTCTCCGTACCAGCGAAAGCTGAATCCTTCCCAGGACGTCACAAAGCGAGATGAATTGAAGGAAAACACGACAAGGATGATGATCGGCGTGTAGAGAAAGATGTAGCCCCAAATGCCGCTGGCAGTGATGGACGCATTGATGACCCTCCCCAATGTGCCACCGTGCCGCGCTGAGCCCGTAGCCCGCTTTTTCACACCCGCTTCTACCGCCACCGGTCCCCCTCCATCTCTACCACCTCTATGCCGTCCGCGCGCCAACGCGGAAGTAGAGGAGTGTAGCCAGGAGCATGATGGCCATCAGCACGAAGGAGAAGGCCGATCCGAANGGATAATCGCGCACGCTCAGGAACTGGCTCTGGATTACATTGCCGATCATGACCGTCTTGGCGCCGCCCAACAGATCAGGCGTGACNTAGGCGCCCAACGAAGGGATAAAGACCAGGATCGAGCCTGCGATCACACCTGGCAGGGTAAGGGGAAAGATCACGCGCAGGAAGGAGCGGAACTCGTTGGCATATAGATCCTGCGCTGCCTCCACCAGCGAGAAATCGAGCCGCTCGATGGCCGCGTAGCAGGGCAGCACCATGTCGGGGAACCAACCATACACCAGACCTATGGTGATGGCCAGGTCGGTGCCAAAAAGTGGTAGCGGTTCGTTGATGATCCCCAGGCTGAGGAGCGCGCTGTTGATCAACCCCGTATCCCTCAGAATCAGAATCCAGGCATAGGTACGCACCAAAAAGTTGGTCCAAAATGGGATCATCAGCAGCAACAGCAGCGTATTGCGCCACCTGCGGCTGCGGGTAGCGATCCAGTAGGCCATGGGATAACCAAAAAGAAAGCAGAACAGGGTAGTGAGGCCGGCGATCTTGAACGATCGCAGGAATACCTTCAAGTACAGGGGATCCAAAAAGCGCGCGTAATTATTGAGGTTGAACTCCCACACAATCTGCCCGTACGGGCCGCGCTTGAGAAAGCTATAGACCAAGACGATCAACAATGGAAGCACGAAAAAGACGACCAGCCAGAACAAGCTGGGGAATATGAGCAACAGGGTCTGCAGGCCAGGCCGGCGGCGGATCGTATCGAGCACCCCTTGTTTCCCTTTGGTGGTTGTATCTTCAGTCATTGTATCATTACTTTCGCCCAGCACTCAATCCAACAATAGGCGACCTGCATCACTCCTCCAAACAGCATAGGCTGGCGCGTCCTGATCTGCTTGGTAACCCAGCGGGTCAGACGTGGAGATCACGTTTTGCTGGCGAACGACCATTGAGACCTCGTCAGAGATGCGGACATGAAATCGCGTATCATTGCCAACATAGACCACTTGCTCCACCTGGCAACGGAGGGAGTTGTGGTCAGCAGCCTTGGCTTCTTGGGGCCGTAACCAGACCTTTTCGGGACGCACGGCAACCGTCACCTGCCTTCCAGGTTCCAGCGATTGCTCCGATTCGACCAGGACCGGCAGCCGCCCACCAACGAGCACTGTAACCCGCTCGCCCTCCTGCCCCTGGACCACGCCATCCAGGAAATTGGTCTCGCCAATGAAATCAGCGACAAAACGGCAATTGGGCCGTTCATAGATCCCGGTGGGCGAGCCTTCCTGAAGGACCTTGCCACGGTGCATGACGGCAATGCGGTCCGACATGGTCAAGGCCTCTTCTTGGTCATGGGTCACATAGACAAAGGTGATGCCTACTTCGCGCTGGAGGGTTTTGAGCTCTATCTGCATCTCCTTGCGGAGTTTCAGGTCGAGAGCGCCAAGCGGCTCATCGAGCAAGAGCACCTCTGGCCGGTTGACGAGGGCGCGAGCGAGGGCCACGCGCTGCTGCTGCCCACCAGAGAGCTGGTTGGGTTTGCGGGGTCCATAGCCCGGNAGGCGCACCATCTCCAGTGCCTCAGCCACGCGCCGCCTGACTTCGGCCTTGGACACTTTTTTCATCTCCATCCCAAAGGCCACGTTGCGAGCGATGGTCATGTGTGGGAAGAGGGCATAGTTCTGGAACACCATGTTGGTGTTGCGCTGGTAGGGTGGCGTCAGCCCCATCAGGGTCCCATGGATGGATATCTCTCCCGTGGTTGGGTACTCAAAGCCAGCGATCATGCGCAGCGTCGTCGTTTTGCCACAGCCGCTGGGCCCCAGGAGTGAATAGAATTCTCCGTCGCGAATCTTGAGCGTCACATCATCTACCGCGACCACGCCTCCACCTGGACTTCCAGATGGGCCAAGAAATTTCTTGGTCACCCCATTCAGGTAGACTGCAACATCGTACCCCATAGCTTCTCCGGCCTGCATCCTCATACCTGTGGACATGTCTGACTCGCAGCATGCCTGTCCGGACAGATCCGCGCCCGTATCCTGTAAAAGACCACGGCAGTAGGATTATACCATGGATCAACACAAAAGTCAAGCCTAAATACATATTCATCACAAAAGAATGGTTTCTAGAGATGAATCATGGTTTTTTACTTGACTTGTGTGCAGATCTGTGGTATGATGGTAACCGTTACGCACCATTGCCAGTTCCGAAGGTGAGGTGGGCCGTGAGACGGGCCGGATTTGAAGCCATACGCGAGCTCGACGATGTCGATCGCCAGATCATCAACGCGCTGAAGAAAGATGGGCGTATGTCCTTTGCCCAAATCGCCAGGCGGTTGGGTGTGTCCGCTGGCATGGTACGCCAGCGCTACCTGCAGATGGTCGACGACAAGATGCTGCGCGTCGTCCCGGTTACAAACGTCACCATGTTGGGCTACGATCTGATGGCGATGGTCGGCGTGAGTGTTGACGGCGACCGCCTGGTCGAGATTGCCCAAGAGATCGCCGCATTTGAAGAAGTCATCTATCTTGTCATCTGCACCGGTACCCACGACATCCTGGTCGAGGTACTGTGCCACAATTCCGATCACCTACTCGAATTCCTGGCCAAGCGTCTCCGGTCGGTCAAAGGCGTACGCACCACAGAGACCTTTACCTACCTACGGATCGTCAAGGAGCTATATCTGTAAATCTCGGAGAGCCGCTGAGCAGCAGTAGGGCAGAACCATTGCGCTCCTGTGCAGAAAGCCTGCCATCTGGGATGCCTGCCCCATCACCCTGTATCCAAGGAGGAAACTGATGTCTCGAAACATGGAGAAAAACATTGCCTTCTTCAACCGTGCCCGCAAAGCATTACCCTTTGGCGTCACCTCCAACTTTCGCTACTGGGGGGAGGGGGAGGACATCGGCATTGCCCGCGCAGAGGGTGCTTACATCTGGGACATGGATGGCAACCGTTACATCGACTATCGCGTGGGTTTCGGCCCGGTCATTCTGGGACACGGGCATCCCGCCGTCGTGGAGCGGGTTGCCGAGGCCATCCGGCACGGCACGGTCTATGCCCTGACCCACGAACTGGAAGTCAAGGTCGCTGAACGGATCGTGGCCCTATGTCCCAGCGTCGACCAGGTTCGCTATGCCAACTCGGGCGGCGAAGCAACCATGCATGCTCTTCGCATCGCCCGTTCGCACACGGGACGGGAAAAGATCATCAAGTTCGAAGGGCAATATCACGGCATGTATGACTATATGCTCTTCTCCACAGTTTCGTCGCCCCTGACGGCCTTGGGGCACCGCCGCAGCCCCATCCCGGCGCCCACCTCCTCCGGTATCCCAAAAGCCATCCACGAATTGGTGATCACGCTGCCCTACAACGATCCCGACACCCTGGAAAGAACGGTCAAGCAGACATGGGGCGACGTAGCAGCCATTATCGTCGAGCCGATCCTGGGAAACATGGCCGGAGCCATGCCCCAACCGGGTTGGT
>P_1C_Sed_1_UnCtyDRAFT_1000089_pt1 | contig 15143 bp, 16 predicted proteins | sample Pon1CUnioCityCA_6_FD_11282 | JGI IMG/M metagenome (IMG submission 11282) | reverse complement strand
CTCCAACCTGCAAGCCGCAATCGACGGTGAGAACTTTGAGGTAGACGAGATGTATGCCGCCTACCTGGAGGTTGCTGAGCTCCAGAATGAGCGTGGGGCCCAGCGCAGCATGCGCTATGCTGCCGAAGCGGAAAAGATCCACGCCGACATGTATGACGAGGCCAAAGCAGCCGCCGAGGCTGACGAGGACTATGAAATGGGTGAGGTCCATGTGTGTCCCGTGTGCGGCTTCACGCACATCGGCGAGCCGCCAGATCGCTGCCCCGTGTGCAACGCAAGGAGTTCTCGGTTTAGAACGTTCTAGAGCCAATCAAGCTCACAGGCAGATCGTGTAGCGCGCACCTGCCAGGTGCAGCCAGCTGCGCGACTTGCCCTAGCAACAGGAAGAGTCCATGCAGGTAATCTTTCCATTCACCGCAATCGTAGGCCAGGATACGATGAAGACCGCGCTGATCCTCAACGCGATCAGCCCCAAGATCGGCGGCGTCCTGATCCGGGGAGAGCGAGGGACAGCCAAGTCCACCGCCGCCCGTGCTCTGGCAGCGCTCCTGCCTGAGATCAAGATCGTCAGCGATTGTGCCTTTGCCTGCGATCCCGACCGCCCTGAGCGGCTATGCGACGACTGTCGCGAGCGCCTGGCCCATGGGGAGACCCTGCCGGTCAGCCATAGGAAGACACGATTCGTGGATCTACCGGTTAGCGCCACTGAGGACCGTGTGGTGGGCACCCTGGACATCGAGACAGCCATCAAGACCGGTCGCAGAAAGTTCGAGCCAGGGGTGCTCGCCGCCGCGAACCGCGGACTGCTATACGTTGACGAAGTGAACCTGCTGGACGATCATGTGGTGGACCTGCTCCTGGACGCGGCGGCCATGGGCCGTAACATCGTAGAGCGCGAGGGCATCTCCTTCAGCCATCCATCGCGCTTTATCCTGGTTGGCACCATGAATCCCGAGGAGGGCGAGCTGCGACCGCAGCTTCTCGACCGCTTTGCGCTGTGCGTCGAGATCCAGGGCATCAGCCTTCACCAATCTCGTGTGGAGATCCTGGAGCGCACCGTACAATTTGAGAGCGATCCAGAGGGATTCCGCGTTGAATGGGAACCATACGAGCAGCAGTTGTCCAATGACATCAGGCGCGCCCGCGAGATATTGCCAGAGGTCCGCTACGAGCCCAACGACCTGTACACCATTGCCGAGTTGACCACGAGTTTTGAAGTAGATGGGCACCGGGCCGACATTGTCATCCTCAAGGCGGCCCTGGCCCATGCCGCGTTGCGATTTGCCCGGAACGGCAAGCATCCTGAGGAGATGTTGATTTCAGAGCTGGACATCCTGGCGGCAGCCGAACTGGCCCTGCCCCACCGTCTCAAGCGCATGCCCTTCCAGGAGACCGAGAACCGCCTGGACGAGCTGTCCAACCGGCTCGAGGAAGCCCGCCAGGACGCCGACGAGTCCAAGTCCCAGGGCGCATCGATGGTAGAGCCCTCACCACAAAAAAAAACGACGTAGCCCCTCCTGACAAAGAGTCACCCCAACCCTCTCCCGCGGACCTGGGGGCCTCCGGCACACCCCTCCAGGGACACGTGGCCGACCCCATGGGCCTTGGCCAGGGCGAGCAGGTAGACATCGTGCTGCCGATTGGCAATCTATTCCAGCCCCGCCGCGTAGAGTCGCCCATGGACCGGCTGACGCGCCGTACCGCCGGCAAGCGTTCCACCACGCATACCGACCGCAAGCGCGGCCGCTACACACGCGCCCGACCAGCCGAAGGAGACCTCCGCGACATCGCCCTCGATGCCACCATCCGGCAGGCCGCGGTCCAGCAGGTCAAGCGCGACAGCGAGCCAGGTACCTTTGCCATCCTGCCCGAGGACGTCCAGAAGAAGGTCCGTGTGCGCCGTGCCTCGAACCTGATCCTTTTTGTTGTCGATGCCAGTTGGAGCATGGCCGGAGCCCAGCGCATGGAGGCAACAAAAGGAGCCATCATGTCCCTACTGGTAGATGCCTACCAGAAGCGCGACCGCGTCGGGCTCGTGGTCTTTCAGAAGGAGGAAGCGCGGCTGGTGCTTCCCTTTACATCCAGTGTGGAGCTGGCCCAGAAGGCGCTCCGCCACCTGCCGGTGGGCGGCAAGACCCCCCTGTCGGCGGGCCTGATGCTGGCTTACCGCGTGTTCCGCCGCGAGATGCGCCTGCACCGCAAGGCCATGCCGCTGATGATCCTCCTTACCGATGGCGCAGGAAACGTGGCGCTTACCGACACGGCGCCTCAGGAGGAATCCCACAAGATCGCAGACCTGATCCAGCGGGCGGGCATCCACTCGGTAGTAGTCAACATGGAGCACGAAGCCTACGACCGGGGCCTTGCCGCTGGACTCGCCAGAGCATTGAAGGCTCCGTGCTATTGCCTGGCCGAGCTCAGGGCCAAGGAGCTGTACCGGACGGTACGCGACGAGTTGGAGTCCCAACCGTAGCAGACGACAAGCTCCTTTTGCCAGATGCCCTGTCCTGTGCTAGAGTGGGTCTGGCTGGCCTCGAAAAGCTCGCACGGGACAGGTCTATCAATCTAGAGAGGAATACTCGCCATGAGCGAAAACGGACCGCTGAAGATCCTCATGCTCGCTGCCGAAGTGGTGCCCTTTGTCAAGACCGGCGGCCTGGCCGATGTAGTCGGTGCGCTGCCCAAGGCCATCCACGCTCTGGGACATGATGTCCGGGTAGCCATGCCCCGCTACGGCCGGATCGATCCGGACAAGTTCGACCTGGCAGACATCTTGGACCCCTTTGATGTCCCGATCCATCGCACCACCGAGCCGGCTCGCATCCTACAGGCGACCATCGGCGCGGATATCCCCGTCTATATGGTGGACAGCGCCAAGTACTTTGGGCGGGAAGGCATCTACATGTACCCTGATGATGCCGATCGATTTATCTTCTTCTGCCGGGCAGCCATGGAGGCGACCAAATTGCTGGACTGGAAGCCGGACGTCATCCACTGTCACGACTGGCACACCGCTATCGTGCCCAACTGGTTGCATACGGTCTACAAGGACGATCCGGCCTTTGCCGGCGTCGCCACAGTCTACACCATCCACAACTTGGCCTATCAAGGCATCTTTGGGCAGCGTGTCTTGGAGATCGCTGGCCTCGACCAATGGGGGTTCCAGTATCATCCGGAGATGGCAGACCTCAATGAGGTCGTCGACATGATGGGCAGGGGCATATACTGGGCCGACCTGGTGAGTACCGTCAGCGAGACGTACGCCAGGGAGATTCTGACGCCCGAATATGGCGAGCGGCTCGATCCCCTACTGAGGGACCGCCGGGACCGCCTGTTTGGCATCCTTAACGGTATCGACTACGAGACCGCCAGCCCGGTCACCGACCCGCACATTGCCGTCAACTATGACACCACCACCCTCAACCTGCGGCGGGAGAACAAGCGGGCACTCCAGCGCGAGGCGGGACTGGTCGAAGACCCTGACATTCCGCTCATCGGCATGATCTCGCGGCTGAACAACTCGAAAGGGTTCGATATCCTGGGACAGACTATCGACCATATCCTGGATCTTGGCGTCCAGTTCGTATTGATGGGGACCGGCGATCAACACTACCACGAGCTCTTCAGCCAGATGGTTCACGACTACCCGGAGCAGGCTGCCATCCTGTTGACCTTCAACACGCCTTTTGAGCGGCGCATCTACTCAGGTAGCGACATGTTCCTTATGCCCAGCCGCTTTGAGCCGTGCGGCACGAACCAGCTCATCGCCATGCACTATGGCAGCGTGCCCATCGTGCGCGCCACCGGTGGCCTGGCCGATACAGTGCAGGACTATGACCCCAGGTCCGAGCAGGGCACTGGCTTTGTGTTCGAGCCCTATGACCGCTGGGCCCTCTTTGGCGCCATCGTGCGAGCAGTAGAAGTCTACCGCCACCGCGACCTTTGGCACCAGATCCAGCTCAGGGGCATGCACGCCGACTTTTCCTGGAAGCGCTCGGCGCTGGCCTATGTCGATCTATACCAGCGGGCCATCGCCAGCCGCCTGCCGCGGCCCGGATTGGAAAAGTACCAGGTACAGGCATGAGCGGGCAGATACCCCAGCGCAGCATTGGCAAGCTGGACCAGCTGGTGNCCGCGCTGCCCCATGAGGAGCGGCGCAGGTTCGAACAGATCTTCCATCTCAACATCACTACCGGCACGGCTTTTCCGCCGGAGTCCATGCACACCTGGCTCGCGGAACGCTTTGGCTCGGTCAACGCAGTCAGGCAGCAGCGCATCGTCAAGATCACGAACCGCGCTACGATGGAAGGTACCCTATTCAATGCCCTGCGCGCCAGGCGTCCAAACCAGGCCCCACCACTCGGCGTTGATGTCCAGCGCCAGATGGAGAACCGGGAAGGATGCGACTTTTGCCATCCCCAAGACCATACACCTGCCGACCAGTTCGGACGCGTTCGGGGAAAGCACTGCATCACGGCCTCGAACGTAGCCAAAGGCGACGGCTGGCACGCAGTAGTCATATTTGACGAGCACCATCCGCTTCGGTTCACTGCCAGCCAGGTGGCCGACTATGTAGACACTGCTCAGGAGTGGGTTCAAGCAGCCCATCGCGCCGACCCTGCAGCCTGCTACCCCTTCTTCTTGTGGAATTGCCTGTGGCGCAGCGGCGCCTCCATCATCCACGGTCACGCCCAGGTAACGCTCACCCGGGACATGCACTACGCGCGCGTTGAGCACTGGCGCCAGGCAGCCCTGCGATACTACCAGCAGCACGGTGGCGACTACTTTGACGACCTGGTAGCCATCCACCGGGTCCTCGGCCTGGTGGTCGACCATGGTTCAGCCAGTATCCTTGCCTCGCTGACACCGGCCAAAGAGAAAGAGATCCTCATCGTAGCGCCGCAGCTGGGTCCCGATCTCAAGTCAGCCTTGTATCATGCACTGCACACACTCGTCGAGGAGTTGGGAGTCCAGAGNTTCAATGTNGGTCTCTACCAGCCACCGCTGTGCGANACCGCTGAGGACTGGACTCACTTCCCCTGTATCCTGCGCATCTTGAGTCGAGGCAATATGACAAGCGTCACCTCTGATGTGGGTGCAATGGAGTTCTTTGCCCAGAGCATTGTGGTCACTGACCCCTTTCGCCTTGCCGATGCGCTGGACCCCATACGCCGGGAGGAAACCCCATGAAAGTCGCCATCGAACGTCTGAACCTGGCATCGCTGGGCAAGATGGGCTGCCTGCTTGGTGCGGTAGCGGCCNTTTTGCCCAGCCTACTGTGTGGCATCCTCGGAGTCGCGATGGCGGCCCTCGCCAGCCGGTGGCTCGAGAGCTGGCAGGATCTGACCATCGCCTTCCTCGGTCGTGAGATTGCCCGCTTTGACCTGGTTAGCCTCTTGCACCTGGAGGGTGTGCTCGAGTTCTTGCAGGCGCTTGCGACAGCATCCGTGCCGGCGGTACTCTTGGGGCTCCTGGGCATGGCGCTGGCCTCGGGCCTCTTTCTGGCAGTGATCATCATGCTGACCGGACTGGCCTACAACCTTCTGGCATCAGCCACCGGCGGTGTTGTGGTAGAAATGAGCGCGGTTACACCCAAGGATAGTATTCCACCAGGTGCCCAGGAGTAGATCTAGCCCGCACTCCGCACATCATACGCCTCCGCTGTTTGACAAAACCCAAGCCCTGGTGTACAATGGTTTCAATATTTTGGTTTTTTGGGGAATAGGCTTAGGAGATAGCCATGATAGAAGCCTCCAAGCTCACAGCTCGGCAGCGCGCGTTCCTGGACAAGCTCCTGGAGCTCTACCGCGAGCACAGGGGACCCGTTCACTACTCTGACGTGGCCGAAAGGCTGGGCGTCAACCGCTTCTCCGCCTACGACATGCTCAAGGTACTGGAGAAGAAAGGTTTCGCCTCATCCAGCTACACCCTCAGGAGCAGCACCCCGGCAGCAGCTGGTGGACACGCCGGCCCTGGCCGATCCATCATCGTCTTTGCGCCAACGCCCGAAGCGGCTACGGCCTTGGGCGACCAACCGGACGAGAGTGCCTTGGGGGAGGATTGGCAACGGGTGCGCGAGCTCGTCCTTTCCAAGCTGGCCCAGGCCCGGGATGCGAGTCCCCGTGCGGCACTCAGCGACCTCCTGGCCCGGCTCCCCCATACCGACGCCCCTCTGAACTACTGCACCGAGATGATTGGCGCCCTGCTGCTGAACATGCAGCGGGTCAAAGCACGCGCCGGTGGCCTTAGCCCGTTCCGCGTCCTGGATAGGCTCAGAGCGGACGAGTCGACTGGACTGGAGGCATTGGCAGGGCTCAGTATGGGCATCTCGCTCTCCGACAGCGAAGAGAGTGGCCGCACACTGACCAGACGATTGCTCGATCACATTCACGGATACCAGGTAAACCTGACCAGGCTTAGCGGGGAGAAACGAGAGGCATTGGTACGCTTCTTGGAAGAAGCACTGGAGGCGCTGGACTGATCAGCGCCAAGTCTCACAAGGAAGGAATAGCCATGATCAAGATTGTCACCGATTCGACCGCCTACCTGCCGGAAGAGATTATCCGGCAACACGACATCACTGTCGTGCCTCTGTACGTTCATTTTGGGACGGAAGCCTTTAGGGAAGGCGTCGAGCTCTCCAATGAAGAGTTCTACCGCCGGCTAAAGGAGGCAGCCGAGCTGCCCACGACGTCCCAGCCGTCAGCCGGCGAATTCCACAGCGTGTTCGCCCCACTGGTTGATGCTGGGCATGAGGTGATCACGCTGACGATCTCGAGCAAGATCAGCGGCACCTGGAATTCAGCCATGGCCGCAAAAGAGATGCTGCCAGGTGCGCCAATCAGCGTCGTGGACTCGCTCTCAACATCGGTCGGTTTGCACTTGATGGTCGATGCTGCAGCCGAGGCCGCTGCCGCAGGAGCCACGCGCCAGGAAATCGTGGACCAGCTCGAGGAGATCAAGCAGAAGATGCAGATCTTTTTCGTGGTGGACACGCTCGAGTATCTGGCCAAGGGGGGGCGCATCGGCAATGGCAAGGCTTTCCTGGGCACCCTGCTCAAAGTCAAGCCGATCCTCGTCCTGCAAGAGGGTGCCATCGAACCCCTGGAGCAGGTCAGGTCCAAGCGCAAAGCCACCGCCCGCATGCTCGAGCTCGTCGAAGAACACGTACACAGCAACGGAGACACTGCCAAGCTCGCCATCACCAACGCTCTGGTACCCGACGAGGCAGAGGCCGTGAGCCAGGAGCTGATGGGACGTCTGGGCTGCGAAGCCCCCCTCATGGGCGACCTCGGCCCCGTCATCGGCACCCACACCGGGCCTGGCTGTGTGGGTATAGCTACCTACCTCTAGGACACCGAAAATCGAAATCCCCCGGGGTCAACCGGGGGATTCTGGTGCCTCCATCGTCGCTGTAACCGGCAGGCGACCAACCACCTAGGTCTCGGCAATCCGCTCCAATCCCGGGCGATCGAGGATCGTAATCCGCTTGCGGCCGATATCAATGAGGCCATCGGCCTTGAAGGTGTTCAGCGTCTGCGTCGTCGTTTCCCGGTAGGTGCCAATCTGCTCGCCCAGGTCTTGATGGGTCAGGCCGGTAACGGTATCCGTACCCTGCTCGTCAGCCGTCTGTAACAAGAAGGAAGCCAGCCGGGCCGGGATGCCCTTGAACGCAATCTCCTCCAGGCGAGCCTCCGTATCCTTGAGGCGACTGCCAAGCTCCTCAAAGATACGCAACGCCACCTTGGGCTTGGTCACCAGCAATCGCTCCACATCCTGGCGGCTCATCACCAGCAGCACGCAGTCCTCGGTCGCCTCGGCAAAGGTGTTGTGCATCCCCTGGCCGATCAGGGCCATCTCTCCAAAGATCGCACCCGGACCAACAGTGCCTATCACCAACTTTTTCCCGTCAGGGGAGATGCGATAGAGCTGAACCTGGCCCTCTTTGAGCAGAAAGAGTACCTCGCTGGTGTCCTCGGGCATGTAAAAGATCCTGCCCTTGCGACAGGTGGTGATCGTCGTCGCCCGATCGATCTCCTCGATCTCTTCTTCGGTCAGATCCTGAAAGATGTCGACCATCTGCAGGTAGCCGATTTTGCTGGACGGATCCTCTGGCACGATTCCCCTCCCTGTGCGTTCTCCTGTGCCGGGCGCAAACCCTCTACCTCGATTATACCCCAACACAGGGGACAGGACAAACACCGCCGGCAGTTGAGGCAGGCTGGGCGAGCACCAAGGGCCAGGTTTACGGAATTAGGCCATCTGTGATATAATTCGGACCTAACTCTGTAGCATGGAGCAGGCTCATGATGAATCCTATCAATCCGATCATCTTCCAGTTGGGGGCCTTTGAGATCAGGTGGTACGGCGTGCTGATCATGACCGGCGTCGCGCTGGGCGCCTACTTTGCCTCGCGGCTGGCAACCAAACGCGGCATCGATCCCGACCATGTCTGGGGCGGGCTGATCCTCGCCGTAGTGCTGGCCATCGCCGGCGCCCGCCTGTACCATGTCTTTTCGATCCCGGAGGGATGCACTCCGGAAACCCCATGCGGCTGGTATTGGTACCGCGAACATCCAATAGACGCCATCGCCTTCTGGAAAGGCGGGTTTCAGGGTCTTGGCATCTATGGCGCCATCTTGGGCGGCAGCTTGGGCGTAATCATCTACTCCTGGTGGAACAAAGTGCATCCCCTGGACCTGTTGGACCTGGCAATGCCCGGCCTGGCCTTTGGCCAGTTCATCGGCCGCTGGGGCAATTTCATCAACCAGGAACTCTACGGCCCTCCTACCGGCTCCGACTGGTACGGTATCAAGCTCAATCGGGAGCTTCCCCATTTTTTTTTTTTTTTCCCCCCAGCCTCCGCCCGACGGGCGCTACGATCTGCTATACCATCCAACCTTTCTGTACGAATCGCTTTGGTGCCTGGTGTCCTTCATAATCTTGTACAACGTGCACTCCCGGCTGGCCCACCGGCTGCGAAAGGGGGACGTGCTGCTGGGATACCTTATCCTCTATCCTCTCGGACGATTCTTCATCGAGTTCTTCCGTCCCGATGCCTGGACCATCGGCCAACTGGCAACAGCCCAGTGGATCGCCATCATTCTCGTCGTCGGCTCCTCCATCGTACTCGCATTGCGCCATATTTTCTGGGATCGGGACAAGCCAAGCGCAGAGCCACCCGAGGAACCGGCCCCTGAGGGAGCAGTTGCCGCTTAGGATCGCCAGCTGAACTGGGTTGAGTGTGCCGGGATCTGCACCGGCCCACACCAAGATGGACAATCGCCCCCTGTCCTCGAGGACAGGGGGCGATTGTTGCATGGAGGCCCGGGGATGGACCCGGGCGCCAGCCACACCTTAACTACGCTTGGGCCTGGTACCGGTCGATGGCATCCGCGATCCACCAGTACCGGAATGGACGCCCGTTATAGGCTTCGAGTGCCGCGTAGCAGCCATAGACCACCTGCGCGATGGGCATCACGATCAGCGCCGCGCCCCACACCAGCGTCACGATGAGCATCGCCAGCAGCAGGACCACGCCGATGAGCACGATGACCAACACAGCGCTTACGGTCCAACCAATCACCATCAGAATCGCGCCCACGAGGGCCAGGGCCAGCAGCCCAAGCAGCCCCCCCACCTGGTAGATCGTCGCCTGTCGCGCCTGCTCGGTTACATACTCCGACTTGTCCCGGTATGCATACCAGATGAGCGCCGGGACGATCGGCCCGAGGAAAGCAGCGACCCCGCCAGTTGTCACCCCCAGCACCAGCGTGAGCAGAATGCTGGCGTGAGCCAGGGCTGCCCAGTTGGTCTCATCGCGCGTCAGCCCTAGGCGAGGGCCGGAAGTCACAACTTCAGGCAGCCTCTCCACCTCTGGTTCCAGCTTCTTTGTCTCTGCCCGCCGGGAGCGCGGCTTTTCCGCCTTTTCCCCCGGTTCCAACTTCTGGGTCACCCGCGGCGCCTGCTCCTCAATCGATTCCTGGACCTTCTCTTCTTTTGTCATCTCGCCAACCTCCTCCATTCTCGCTGACTGTCCCAGCTCCAGTGAACATCTAGATGGGACAGGTTGCTTCCCGTTCATCTGTTCTCGCTCCCCTATACGTCGATTCGCGTGTTGGGTTGCAGTGTACAGAAGCGCCGCCTGTTATGGGCGGCAGATAGCGCTAGAAGATTATAACGAAGTATGAAGCGGGCTTGGCTCTCTTAGACCGGTGCTTCAGCGCCGGGCAAGCGAGGACAGGATGCACCCGAAACAATTGTCACCCCTTCAACCAGCGGTTGGCACTGGTTCTGTACTCAGTTGAGAAGATCCGGGTTTAGGTCGGAACGTGCTCGACGACGCCAGCCCCGCGCGCTGCCGAGCGCACGCTCAGAGGGCAATACCAGACCACACAGTAGTTGTTATGTAGTGCCGGGGCCTATGACGCGCACAGCCCCGGGCCGCACCTTCATCGCGATGGGTGTCTCGCCCCAGGCCTCTCCATCGCCGATGACCGGCTGGGGCGAGTCGGTAGCGATGCTGATCTCCCTTGCCTGCCAGTGATGAAACCTGTCCGGATCCAACGGCGTGTCGGCGATATTGCCCAGCGCGGAAGCCACCGACAGGGGATCGAGGCCGTGGATCACGATCACATCCAGCAAGCCATCGCTGATGCTTCCATTGGGTACCAGGGAGAGGCCAGGCACGCCCATGTTGGCTGCATTCTGCACGATACAGGTGAACCCTTCACACTCCACGTCTTCATCGTCCAGCGTCAGGCGATAGTTCATGGCCTCGGACTCGGAGATGGCCTTTAGGGCCGCGATCAAGTAGGCCAACTTGCCATATCGATCGCGCATCTCGCGGGTGGTCAGTTGGATGCGCTGCGCATCGAACCCAACATAGGCCCGCAAGAGAAAACTCCTCTCACCGGATTGGCCTACGTCGACCTTCCTGACCTCTGCATCCGGACTTGCAAGCAGTCGGGCCGCTTCCTCCAGAGTCTGGGGGATGTCCAGCTCGATGGACAGGACGTTGCCGGTACCACCCGGCAGAATACCCAGGGCGACCTCGGTGCCTACCAGGCCGTTGGCTACTTCCATCACCGTGCCATCGCCCCCATAGGCCGCGACGATGTCGGCCCCACCCTCTGCTGCCTGACGTGCTTGGCGCGTGGCATCGCCAAATTCATGGGTGATCGACACATCCCATTCCACACCAGCTGGGCGAAATGCGCTGTTCAGGATACTCAGGACCGGTTCAGGCTGTCCAGCTGCCGGATTTGTGACGACATGTATACGCTTGCTCACCTCGTCTCCCGTCCCAGGTCCCCCGTTTTCCGGTGACTCTGAGGCTCATATAGAGCAGCCTAGGATCTTGATCTCCACGAGACTTCGAACCGCCTGATCTGACGCTGAATATGCCAGGCATAGGGATCGGCTACCTCCCGCTTGCTGCTGATGAGTTGCATCGCATCATCAGCCGAGTAGCCCTGCCCAATCAGTATGCAAGAGGCCATGGCCACGCTGCGGTGGCGCCCTCCCTCGCAGAATACCAGCACGCGACCGCCGTTTTGCATAACTGGCAACGCCGCCTCCACACCCCGTTTGAGGGTCCTCAGAGGAATCGGTATCAGTGGAAAGTCAAACGTGCGCAGCCAGAGAACCTCCAGCCCTTCCGCGGTCAGCGTTTTTGGCGGACGCCGCTGAACGATCATGCTGATGATCAGATCCGGGCCAAGCTGGCGAATGGCCTCTATGTCTTCGTCCTTGACCCGAGAGGCGATGTAGAGATGCTTGGTGATCGGCGAAATATCCATATATCAGAAGCTGAAAGAGTCTGGCAGAAATACTAGACGGGTTTGGAATCCAGTCATGACCTAACCTGAAAACCGGTACCCAACTCCGCGCACGTTTAGTATGTAGCAAGGGTTCGAGGGGTCAGGCTCCACCTCTTTGCGCAGGCGGTGGATGTACCACTTGATGATCTCGCGCGCCTCGTGCGTGTGTTCTGGTGCGTACTGGCGCACCACCTGCACCAGCTCCTTGGGGCCAACCACCTGGGGAGCATTCTGCATCAAATGGACCAGCAATGTGAAATCGCGAGGCGAGAGGTCCAGAATTGTTCCTTCACGTCGGGCTTCGTGTCGTTCTAGATCGACGCTAAAGGGACCTCGCTGCAAGAGATCGCCCCCGCTGGCCAGTCGCTCGGCCTCAAGCCGCTTACCCCGGCGATACAGTGCCTCCTCCACCGCCTGCCGCACCTCTTCTGGCCTGACTGGCTTGAGCAGATAGCCATCCACCCCCTCCTGGATGGCGTCCACTGCTGATTCTAGCGTGCCGTGGGCCGTGAGCATAATGACCACCGTCGCCGGCCAGCGCCAGCGTATGGCCTCCAACACGCGCTGACCGTCAACTGGCCCATCCAATTTCAAGTCCAGAATGGCCAGATCAAAGGCTGTATCCTGCAAGCGATCTAGAGCCTCCTCGCCGCTGGCCACTGCCGTTACAACGTGGCCCACCCGTTCCAGCGTCTCGGTCAGAAAGAACCGGATCCTCTCCTCATCATCCACAACCAGGGTGCGCATCAGATCGGCCACAGACCCTCCTTGCTCTCAAAGATCTACGCGGGCAGCCAGACGGTGAATGGGGTGCCCTCACCCACTTGGCTGTCCACGTCAATGTGTCCCCCAGGTGAGAATATCGAAATATGGCCTGACGATCAGGATGATGAGTATAGCACGAGTTGGCCAACCCGGCAAACAGCGGAGTTGGCCAACTGGGCAAAGCGCGGAGTTGGGAGAGGCTCTGCGCACTTTCTACCTCGGCAGGCGTCCCTGGAGCTCCTCCGGCTCAAAGGCATTGCCCTGAGCGATGAGCTCCAAGGCAGCCTCCACCTGGCCCCAGACATTCCACAGCAGTACACCGCGCACGCGCTTGTCTTTCAGATAGTATACGATGCCTTTGTGGAATTCGTCTTGCCAGTCGGAGACGGTCTCAAGCTGTGAATCCAGCTCACCTACCGCTTCGTAGCCCAAGTCAAAGAGATCGGAGTAGAAGTAGGGGCTATGATCATAGATGAGAGGTTCGCCTGCCATGGCCTGGCCGGCTGCCTTGCCCATATTCAGGGCGTTGTCCTCGTGTTCCACCCGTCGCCTCTCGCGCAGTACCGGATCGTAGAACGCCGCTACATCCCCAGCCGCAAAGATATCCGGCTCGCTAGTGCGCAGCGCGCGATCGACGACAATGCCGTTGTCTGTCTCTATGCCTGCAGATTCCGCTAGTTCGGTGTTGGCCTCGATGCCAATGCCAGCAACAACGGCGTCAGCCGAGAACTCGCGACCATCCTCGCTCCTGAGAACATGCCCGTCGCCCTCCTTGGCGATGCCCACAACTCGCGTATTGCCGTGTACCGTGACGCCCTTTTCGCCATAGTAGCTGTTCAGAAATTCCGCGAGGTCACCTGGAAAACGCAAGGCGCTAATGCCATGCTCCGGAAAGAGCATCACCACTTCCTTGCCATTCATGGCCAGGGCTGCCGCCAGCTCGGAGCCGATAAAGCCTCCGCCAATAACGGCGAACCGCTGCTTCTCCTCGGCCACTTCAGCCAGCTGCCGGTAGTCAGCCAAGGTGCGGTAGTAGATGATGTCGTTGCCATCGTCAAAGGGCAGGCGCCGGGGTCGACCCCCAGTCACCAGCAACAGCTTTTCGAAGCCATATGCCTGTCCCTCATCATCTACCACTGTTTTCTCTTCCACATCGAGTCGTTCGACCCGGCGTCCCAGGTGCAATGTCGCGCCCGAACGCGAGGTCTCCCGCCAGACCGAACCCAGATCCATGTCTTTCCACAGACCCTTGCTCAGAGGAGGCCGGTCGTAGGGTGGATCATGTTCAGCACTGATAATGCCAACCTTACCCTGAGGGTCCCCTGCAACGAGGGTCGTGACTGCTGCATCGGCACTCATTCCGCCGCCGACGATTAGATACTGATACTGTAGCATATTCACCTCTTTCCTTGGTTATGCAAGTAAGCAGAAGCGCGTGGAAGGTTGCCCCCATGATGAACACCTTGGCCTGGCTAGTGATCACCAGCACCTTGATGGCTGACACAATCCGGCCGTGAACCAGATGACGGAAGCACCTCACCCGTAAAAAAGGTCGATAGACGCTCACGGCTGGTGGTAGGGCTTCAGGATACCCTGCCTCTGCACGGTCCGCAGCTCCCAACCCCAGATTTCCTCCTCCCCCAAAGCATCGCCGCACGCATCCTGCCACTCCTGCTGAGACAGGACTACCGTCCTCTCGACAACCTCTTGGCTGTCCAGGCCATGGGGAGGAAGTCCCAGCAAGACCATGTCGTTGTTTCGCATCCTGGCCCAGCTCTTCTCAAACCAGAGCTGGAACCGGCCAGCGGGAGAAAAGTGCTCGAGCTAAGGATTGGTGTAGCTCGCTAGAATGGCGCTCTGGTGTTCCCGTAGTGCGTTGTTGGCTTTGGGAACCTGATCATCGTCGCATCGCAGCCAGAACAGAACGCCACCCTGCTTGATGCCATCCACGAACTTGACAGTCAGATCCCTGGGCACGCCCAGATCTGCAAGGGCATCTCTGAACCCACCCTCTTTCCCGCCAAGCTCCAGCGCCGTCTTGACAGTGAGTGTGGCCAGTGTGCCAGTGGACAGGAGGTTTTCCATACCCGGCCCTTTCACCGGCCGTTCGCCGCCAAAGAGCCGGTCCAGGCCCTCGAGCGTCTGCTCGCCGACTTTGTCAGTAACTTGCGTGGCAACCGTTGCCCAGTCCTCATCCATCGCGTCTTTGACCACGTCCTCAAGGGCTATGGCGTCCATCTTTGCCTCCTCAAAGCCGCGGGCCGACAGACCAGCAACAGCGGACTTGGCTGTGGGATAATCTGCGAACAGCCAGAAAATAGTCTTCACTTGGAGTCCCCCTCTCTATCGTTCCGTCGTGGTCAGATACCTGCGCAGACTCTCTCCCACGAAGGGGAGTCCGAACAGCGGGGCAAAGAGACAAAAGTCGAACAGCCCTGCAGCCAACGGCACCAAGCCGATGAGGATTAGGACCCACCCCCAGGCACCAGAAACGGCCCAGATTCCCAATGCGATCAAGATCAGGCCAAGCACAGCCCTCACAATACGCCCCGCACT